>Ga0210059_1006479_pt1 | contig 18755 bp, 9 predicted proteins | sample Ectturendosymbi2_FD_188042 | JGI IMG/M metagenome (GOLD analysis project Ga0210059, IMG submission 188042) | Ecteinascidia turbinata endosymbiont from Florida, USA - Sample 2 (SPAdes) (version 2) | ecosystem: Host-associated > Tunicates > Ascidians > Unclassified | place: Key West, Florida... | reverse complement strand
CAACTTTTCACCTGTAAGCTTTGCTTGCAATTTTCAGAACTGAGGATGCGTAATTTTACGTGAAATCGATTTCCTATTAAAAATTTGCTGATCGATTCCTTGCTTACACCCATCGTGGAAAGTACATACTTGGTTTCCTTCAAATTCTGTTAGTATTTTTGATGTCAACATTGTTGCTGTACAGAAACAAGCACGTCAGTAACGATTCTTTGATTTTTATACGTTTCTTGTTTACTGCCCCCCCCCTGCTCCGGCTTCCCTGCGTGTGTCTTTTCCGCCAGTTTGCCCTTTGCCATTTCTCAGCACAATCCTCAATAACGCAGTTTCGAGACAACAAACTTTGCATCTATACGAAATAAAGCTTTCTATTCAAATTTTACTCCGATGTCATACGACAGGCTATGCGTTAAGATTATATAGTTATATACGAAACCCACTGCAGTGCTTTGTGTTTATAGGAAGTGATATGCTGCCTTACGACACTATTTCCTCACACGTGATACGAGGTGCATTCGCTCTGCGAAACAGGAGTCTACGCGGTTGAAAACTCTTCCACATCTGAAAAGCTCAACAAACAGGGGTGGCAATTACAGTAGAGTTTGCCTAATTCATCACCTCAAGGGGATTAGAAAAAAGTAACGATTTAGGCGAAGTGACGAATTATGCAAACAGGTGAAAAGTCTTATCATAGTAACTCGTATACAGTGCTCTTATTTGCATTACAAAAATTAATTCCTTTACTCTATCTGGACTCCTCCATTTAATCTAACACCTTTCAAATCTTTAACAAACTTCAAAGACTTCCTGCGTTCTCTCAATAGGGAGTCGGGTCGCGCTTCGCACCTCCTGTATAATTTCGATAAACAAATTGCGAGGTGCAACAATTCTCAGATGAAGATCCTTAATTTGTTTGAGTTCCCACACGTACTAGCTGCTTAGACATCATAAGCGAACTGCAAATGACGTATAAGCCGAACAAAACCCTTCTAAGGGATAGAAAGAGGTGACGAATTGAGCAAATTAGACGAACAGAAACGTACACAAAAGATAGGAATTCTGCCGGGACGGACGAAAAAGTAACGAATTAAGCGAAATGACGAATTAAACGATGACGAATTAGACAAGTTCTACTGTACTTGCAACTCTTAGCTTTCGTGGTGAGTAGTCATTTTATCCAGTAAACGGCTGTGTGTGTTTGGCGGTTCCAATACAGATAAATTGTCTAATATTTCAAAAATTGCCTCAGTTATGCGCGTATCTATTGCATAGGAAACCAGGCCAAGGTTAACCACATTAGAACCACCAATAGAGAAACAATCATGCAAGGTTTTTGACTACATCCTAAACATCAGTCTTGTTCTAAAAGTTCACTGGTTTGAGTGCAACTGTCGTAAACAGCGGTAATAAAGAGTAAATGCCAAGATACTGCAACAATGCTTGGTCTCAGGTTACGAACAAAGATGAATAGCCTGTAAACAAATACCTTAGACAGAACCTATTAGGTATTGTCGCACGGTATCGCTAAGGTTACTCAGTTGTACCTTTCAAATCCCAAGCTTACACTGAACAGAGAACGACAGGCAGCATGTGACATTACGGTGGTTTGGCTGCTGACACAGGTAACTACACGCGGCATGTACACGAAATGCTTGAAAAGCATAGATCAGCCTATTTGATAAATGAAACTGCTGGAAAGCTTCGAAGTTGTCTTATGTCCAACTCGAACTGATTTTTTGAAAGCGACACTTTTGTCAAAGCATTGCCACTAAACACAACTGGTTCACAGTGCCAACGGCGTTAAATCGGTTCTCACATCAGCCCAAGCATGAGTTTTCGTAACATGAAAATGTCGCCCGGCCGCTTCTTACAGATGAGAGTGCCATCGAGTTCGAGCTGTTTACCTCGTGTGCAGGTTACGCGACCTTCCCTACCAGTCACAAGATCAACGGGCAACAAGCCGAATACGACGTTGCTCAATACGCCATCAGCTTGAGGAACATAGAGTATTTATCGCTTCCAAATGTCAGGTCTTCTATTTCCCATATTTATACATGTGAAATATATTTATCTACGGCAGGATCATTGCTCAAAAGCGAACACTGCTTGCAATTTAACCGGAATGCTGTGCGTGCACGGGCTGTTGGTGACGTTAGCAGCACCGTGACACGCAACAGTGAACAGCACAACAACATCGGCGATATATACACGGTTGTATTCGGTCAACAACACAACACTCGCGACTGAAAAAAAATGTACATCGGGTTTGAGATGGAACAGGCGACCGAGGTTGCATGATCGTAAACTTATTGTCGTGCAGATCACATGATTTCACAACTCATCATCTCGTTAAAAGCTATCTGCAGGCATCGCGGTGACAGACGATACCGCAAGGATCGGTTTCGGTGCCTGGAGTAGGAGGAGCACGGACATGATTTTCGTGCGAAGTGGGAAATTTACAGGAGGCGCATGCGTGCTTTAAGACAATTACCGCTTTTCCGCGTCCCGGCTTTTTTGAGTCCTGGTTTTGAACGCGAGTCAAACGACTTACGTTTTTTATCAACGACGCGATGACGCACACCCGACGGCGTTGTGACGCGCCGACTTGACAGTCCGACAAGATCGGATTTCGAAACGGTGCGAGGTATTGACTTCTCACAATTGATCGTGACGGAACCGTCGTCGCTGCGTCACAAATCAACGAGAAACACAGAAGTGCGAACAAAACGCGACGAGTTTCATTCGAAATAGAGGTCAGAGGTCAACAGGAGACTAGAGCAAGGACAAGACATTTGAAAGAACACTGAGGTTGCGAAAAAGCGAAACACTGCGGCGTGAGCATGTATGGCCGTGATGTTTTTGACGCATGGCAATAATGTCTTAAAATATATAAATCAGAATTGAAAACTCCTTTCGTTTTCGCGACATAGTAACGTTGACAAGATGATCGCTTTAGCAACACGTGGCACAAAAGGAAAACTACAACAAGATCAGAGGAAATTAGGATGTTTTGTGACAACAACGGTGACCGGGTGACTGGGTCTCCTGAAAGCACAAGACCCTTTTGTATGCTAACATGTTTACACGCGCGGAACAATTACTTCAATGCTTGTAAGTTCGAGCACAATTGCTCCTATAGGGCAGTCCGCAATGTACGACACAACACTGCGAGAATAAGAGACAAGGGCAACAGCTTACGACTAGAAAAAGAAAAAAAAATATGTGTCGAGTCACACACGTCCATGACTGCAATAATGCGCCAATCAACACTTGCACCTGATATAATCCGCACAGCTCCAGCAACACGTTTACGGCGTACGTTGGTCGTAGGTTTTCGAAAAATTCCGCAAGCGAAGCGTAAGAACGTCACGCGCAAGCACAGTCACACATCACGCTGGTAGGAACACTCGCAACAACAACTTTTGTATAGTGGGCGTGCATGCGCGATTTAAGCAGGAAAGAAGCGGAAACATCCTTGGAAACAAAATCAACACCATAGTTAAATTTCAACCGAGCGGGCGGGCGGGCTGGAACGACGAGGAGGTATAACCTCTTGAACGTCGAAAAGCCAGCGGGCTGCCAGTTGTGTCAATACGAACACGCAAATGTTGCTTCTCTTTGCGTCAACACACAACCCACTTGACTTCGCGTCGACAGCGCAGTTAAACAAACTGCGCAGGGGAGGCATTCTGCACTTTCGGCGCAAGCTGGTCCACGTTCTCCGCCTTTTTGAGCTCGCGAAAAGACTTTTTTGAAAACAAGCACACGGCAGAACGTGACGAAGCAGTTTGCACGGCTACACGCAGGCGACATCAATCACGTCAGGCGTTTGGAGTGTCACCAGGTTTTCGTTCACCATCGATCACTTGTCGAGAAGCGACTTGGAAAAGGGTGGGAAAGCACTCTGGCGAGTCGAGTAACATCAGAAAACGTGCTTTCCACTTAATTCGGACTCTGCTTCAGTCCGCAGTGCTTGCAAGACGTTCGTGAGTATGACGTTGCTGCGAACACGTCACCGCCAACGCATCCCGTGACGAAAACTGACGGCCCGAAGACGAAGCCTGAACAGCGACGTGTCCAACTCGAAAAGAACCTCAACCAGCGTCAAACAAAAGGTAAAAGGTGCAGTGACCGCATTGCCGTTCGTACTTTTCGCAGGGCAGTAAACAAAAATGTCGCTAAAGATAAAATTCTTCAGCGCGTTGTTAAAGCGCTGCAGGCGATTCGCAGTCGGCAGGATCAAAGCAGCAACAATAAGAGTCACGTGTCAAGCGAACAGCGCGCCGCGCAGGGGGCAGGTCGGCGATACGTGTTGGAACAGCGCTGTTGGTGCACGAGGTCGATCGCCGCGGTACACAACCCGCGCTGCGCTGTCGGGTGTTCCTTGGAGAAAATATCTGATTGCCGCTGGTGTGGACCGCTTTGTGAACTTGCTGATGAAAGCACGCGATAGGACGGCAACCGCCCATCTGGCGGACAGCAGTGAGACGCGAAAGAGGAAGCGGCTCCAAGTTATCGCAACAAGGAAGTGAATTGAACGACGCAATCCACGCTTCCGACCAAACGCAAGGTCACGTGATCTGCTGCGCGGCCTTGAACATCGGTGATTATGAACAAGTACGATTTCTTCTTCACGCAGCTGCTCGACCATGTAGTAAAATTGTACGTTTGGCGCTTTGCGACTGTGAGCTTGCAAAGGGACGTCGTGTTGGTGTTTCAACGATGTGTCCCTACTTCATGTATCGCTTTTGCGGCAATATTTTGCCGTTTTGGACCCAAGTACCAAGTATTTGGCTACCAAACCTGCGGAACTTGGTTTAAGCCAACAACTTCCGAGTGAAACCGTTCAAATGAATTTTACGCGACAGTTGCTATACCAACCGACCTCGCGCTAAGTACTGCCAAAAGCAATTTTTAATGGGACATCTGGTGCTTTCTGCTTGATCATGGTTTTGTGGGATCAGGTGCAAATGTCGCGAACAGGACAATGAAGGAAGGCGCACCATGATAGCTTGCACATGTAATAATGGTTCGTCGGTAAGGAGAAATAATAACAGTTGTTGTCACGCCAAGCCAAGCGCACCCAAGCGGATTTGAGAGTGCGGAAATGAAACGCTTTCGACATAAGATAATCCGCATTACAGCTTATGTATAATACGCAAGTATATATGAACGTAGCTTGCAGATGCCTGCAACGAGTTCGCGTGATTGTTATGTAAAGACCAGAGCTCGATCACGTAGTTTTTGAGCCGGTGCCGGGCGAGATACAACAATTCCATGGGCAGGCTCAGTAGCTAGCCGTTCATATCCTGACGCTGTGACCAAGATGCATTTTAATTTCATGAAAAAACGCTGATGTGCTCGCATGTTCGCGCGAAATAGTAGCGCAGTGCCGATCGACGACCCGTCGCCGCAGCCAAATATGCCGTCATCGCGTTTCGCATTACTCAGAATTATGAAAAATTCATGGAATTTTATCGGCGCTCCCGCCCCACGCCACGCCCAAGCAGAACGAACCGTGCATTGGAGCAAACGCAAACGCGGGCCGAGGGCGATGGTAAATCTAACACCGCACGCTGCCCACCAACCGCGGTACGTCATCATCACTGGCTGCACCGCACAAGGTTGTGGCAGCGGGATGCACCGCGACAACTGCAAGGAACACCACAGAAGGCAACTTGGCACGAGCGCACCTTCTTTTCACTTATCAGTGGGTGTGGTATGCATCAGGAGGTAATAAACGCTAGGCCTGACGTAGAGCCTCCCACGCAGAGAAGTGTATCCGAGCCTCGGCGAGAGACGGAGGCTTTTCTATCGCCCGGCAGCTGTCAATGAGACTGAAAAGCGAGGGCTCAACGGCCTGACGTTGGCACCGTGTTCAAATCGATACAGGATCAGGCGAGAATGATTACATGAAACGAGAATGATTATATTCCTTCACACCGATGCAATGCTTTTGCGCGGGTTCCATTGATTTTCAGATCAAAACACGATCCGCCAAGTAACACGATTGCCTGAGTTGAATTCGCAATCAGCCGCGTGAGAACTCCTTACAAACGTCCAGCTTATTAAAGCAATGCAGGGCGAAAGCTGATTAAGCAAAAACCAGCTTGAACGAGACGGAGGTAAGTACGTCACAAAAAACGCCTGTACCATGATTAAAAAACAACAGTGCTTCGGCAGCAATCGATAGACGCACAAGTTAAGGGCACCCGACATAAAGAAGTTTTTGCAACGAGTCTTGTCCTGTAGGCAAAATAGTACCAGAGTTGAAAGCAATAAAACAAGAAGTTACTGACACAACAATTGCTACGCGACGCAACGTAAATTGTCCGTATGATCGAAAAAAACACCACCACGCTCTGCGACGAAGCTGTAGATGTGAGCGGCAACGATATTGCAGCAAGGCTGCTTTGTTGCCGATAGCCATTCAAGCATGCATAAGTATATTAGAGAAATGACGTCATGTGGCCAGATAAACAGTTTAATGTTCTTGCGTCGTAAATCCAACCAGGCAGGCGGTAACTGTGTTCCAACAAGGCCGCGATTCTTTTGTTCCACACTGCAGCGACGAACTCCTTCACGCAGCAAACAATGGAAGGATTGGACATAAAATCACGGACGAGGGTTATCGCGACCAGCGACAGCGCTCCACTACAGAGCCGCTGAAGCTGAAACGTTTGCGAAAGGGCGTCAAAAAATAGAAAATCATCTTGCTAATGGCTTTGCTTTTGCCCCGTGCAGCGGGCGAACCTGCCATCGTGCAGTACTTAATATTTGTACGTCAGTCTTTCGTTGGAGCGCGCCGCATTTATGATGTCATTCAATTCCATCTCTTCGCGGTATTTCACGTCTTCGTAGACCGCCAGCTTGCGTGCCATTTTGATGTAGGCGTAATTGGCGGACAAGCACATCAAGTACTGTTTCTAAAAGCACAGAGCAATGCATTATTCAACGCGTTTGAAACTTAGCCTTTGTCTCCACAAGTTCACGTAGTTTTCATGCCCATCGCGCACGAAGAACAAAACCTATAAGACGCTAAACCAAACACCAACTTCAAGGCCAAAACAGAAGGTATCTTTTGTTGTAGAAGCATGGACACCGCTGTAATCTACGTCTTTCGACGCAAGATGGTTTCCCAGGGACACAGGACGAACCGACAACATAAGCATCGAAAAGAGAGCGCGCCTATTTAGTGCGGCGACGACTAGCGAGAGCGGACAGCACTTTTTGCACGTAAAACAAACGTCTAAAAACCATCAACCACCGAGCGCCGTAGGTTGGGCTTTATACACTGCGGCGCGCTTGCATGCAAACCAAGCAAAATCTATAAACTGCTTGAAATAAAACAAGACATAGCGCTGTCCCCACATGAGCCGGCCACCCCAATATACTACGCCGTGTTTCCAAACCAACAGAACGTTAGGCTTTTCGGCCCGAAACTAACACGGGGAAAATAATGGTATGACCACCCTCATTACGCAATCTATCCAGCGAAGTTCAACAAGGGTTATTAATTGCCCGTACATAAAATCTTTTTGTTTTTAATTTTGCTCTCAAGTACGGTTTTCGACCATGAAGTGCTTGCCTCAAAGTTTACAAGTTTTCTTCTTGAAGCGATGGAAACCAGCCTTCTCTCATTTGGCAGTCCCGCAACACAAGTTCTGAAGTGGCTACGTGCAAAATGGCCAGGTTGTGTTGATAGTGACTCCGGTCGCAAATTAATTGTTACCGAATAAAACTCTTCACCACGTAAACCTGTTTTTCGAGGATTGGCAATCGTAAACTTTCTATTAGCGGTCCATTTTCGGACACGTTACACGATTTACTTACCACGCTCAGTAAAGATATCACAGAACCGCAAAACGCGATGATGTAGAGTTGAAAGGTTAACAAAAACTGCAAAAACAAAAAAGCAAAGACTAACTAATTTTTTAACGACAAGCGATCGAGTATTGAGCAGCACACAAGAATGCTTTCATGCCGGCGTCCGACAGCAACACACCTCTTCATGGTAAACGTGCGAGAAGTTTGCTTATCTGATCTTTTTAAAAACTTTTTACAAAAAGCACGAATCGGGGGAGGATTCAGCGATGTGTAAAACTTGGCGCGGCTGCATAGTGAAGTAATCACATTGGCAATGCCAATCCTCCAGCAGCATCAAAATCGTGTTCTAGCTAAGATTACAATTCGCTCAGGACTACAACACATTCAACTTCTTCTCAAAACAAATTACTAAGCTCACATTTTCTTTATCGCAGAAAGCTTTTAGGTCATTTCCACAAAGTCGTCCGTAGTCTGTAATAATTGAACTTCCGCCCGGAGGCATAATACCTGAGGAAACACACACGTGAAACACCGCACAGGAAAAGCGCTTTCTGGCATTTGGAACGCCGAAGAACACGTCGAATGTGGCAGGAAAGAGAAACACTCGGCTTCGTCATGAAGCTCAAGAGATGTGCAAGCAAATTTTTTGCAACACATTTTACTTGATTTCTTCTGACAAAAAAATTTAGCTTGCTCTAAACTGCAATTAGCATGTCGATACAGAAGAATTTAAATCATTGTCGAAAGCAATTAGTAGCACTCACAAAAAACTGTGCAAGGAACAAGTGCATATAACATTTTATAACGGATAGCACTGTTTAAACAACGAAAAACGCGTGCAACAAAACCCACAAGTATAAAATAGTTGAAAAACAGAGAGAATCATTTTGATCAAAAGTTAAAACTTACCAGTCTGAACAAGATCAACGCATTCTTTTGACGAAACTTTATTTACAGTACATTGCCATTGAGTTACAATGAAGAAGTGAAGAGGTAAAACCGCAAAGCAAGTAAGTAACAACCATCCCAAGGCTGTCAAGTAAGACAAGAAGGTGCACTGAAATGTAAGAATAAACCAATGAAGCAACAACCTTCGAAAATATCAGCACAAAATCCACCTGTTTAAAGGAAAAGAATACTAAACGCTGTGGCAATATCTATACTCTAAAAAGTTCTCATTCATTACAAGGGATTCAAAACTGCAACATGGTGCTTTGCATTTCAACAAAAAATTCTAGAATGATTATTCACATAACCTAAGCTTTTACATTTCAACTCCCTTATCGCAGGCAAACCAATAAAAATAGTGTCTCAAAAGCATTGCAACTGGATTATTTAAAAAAGGGCATTTTTACTGGCTTCGCAGTGATTGCGAGTGTTGATCTGAAGTTAAGTTCGCAGAGGCGCATAGCTATTTCGAGCACAGCAACTTCGTAAGCTTGTTAAAAATAGGCTACTTATGTCTGCATTACAGCAAATGGCAGGTTTCAACTGTCAGTGAAGCACCAGGCAACTTAAAGAGCTGAAAAACTTAATCTTATTCTTAAAAGGTGGAAAGTAAAGTGACATCTACAATTTCCCTTTTTACTTTTATGTATTTAGGTTTGCTTGCATCTGTTCTGCTCACACTGAACATGTTCTGTACTTAAATCGTTTACATCATGTTGTAAATTTACAAATAAAATTTTCAAAACATTGCACATTTTTTCATGCACATACAACATGTATTGCTACGAGACCTTCAATCCTAAGTCTACAAAATAAACACAATTTCTACAAAATTTTTCATAGTGTAATTATTCAACACTTCAAATCTGTATGCACAAGACTTTTGTGATGCACAGGCTTAATTCATTCGGTCTCAGTAAGTTTTGACAACAAACTGAAAATTTTTCTTTATACTTTGGAGCTATTTGCGCAGTGTATTCATTAAATATGGTGTAAAGTGTAAGGTAAGGCAATTGAAGATAAAAGTGTTAAGGGAAAACTCCACAACCAACTCACAAAGACACCAGTACAGATTCCACAACCAGAAGTTATGCATGAATCCTCATAATCTGATTTCACAATCCTTGTAGCAAACAATCCAAAAACAAATATAAAAATTGAAATTCCAAACATGTATGCTGCTATGCCATATGTGGAATATTTAAGGGATTGCAACCTGCAAAAATTCAAGAATTATATACACCATGCTTGCAACACCTTCGGCAAGCAGTCATAAGCAATGTTTGGTTGTTCCAAAGCTTGGAACAAAGCTGCAACACAGTGAGGGCTCTTTTGATAAAAAATTGAAAAATTTCTTCATAGAAAGCTGGTTCTCATGTGTATCATTGCAATAAAACGAACATTTTCTGAGATGTTTGTGAAGACAGCCAAAACGAAATTTAGCTGCTGAACTTAATCAAAACATATGTGCAACATCTGTTTCATCTTCTAAGGCAAGAAGTACCACATAATTATAAGACAATTTTTGACTAATTTCTCTAAAAGCTTAACTTAACATCTTGACATAGCTTATGAATAACACAAAACATGGAAATACTTACACATCATCTGCTGTAGTATTTTGCCAATTAAATCCTGGAATATTGGAGTTGTTCAGCAAGTCAAAACTATAAGTAATGGCCTCATGCCCTGTGCCACAAAACAAGGCGGTTCCAGCCCAACACATCACCGTTGCAATGAGTGTGGCCCATGGAACAAGACTGAGACAGCGCAAACAGCCACTGAAACAACCTGAAAATATTTCAAGAAGGCAACTGTCAAACTCCTTTACCTTACACATTCAATAGAATGCATATTTTCCTGTCTGAAAGGCCCAGATTCAACATTGATTAAACTCCAACTTCTTTGGTGGCAGTGGGTACTGTTGGGTTACCTCTTGAATTCACTAACATTGTGGGCAAATCATATTAGTAACATTGTTTCCACAATTTTTATGAACTAATGACATTTTGTATATAAATTCCAATGCAAGCAACATTTATAAAAAACATTAAAATGCAAGACTGAAGAAAGCAGTCTCATTATATGATGTTATTTGGAATACAGCTCTGAACACACCATAGACAGGAATTTCTACGTGATGAGACGTTAGCTTGAAATCAGTTCTGCTATAAAACGCCTGTAAATGTGTGATTGATGTCATGGTTTTTCCAAATGTGCAAACATTTACTGCAATCAAAAATGCTTTTGGACACTTTGAATATTGCATGCGCATAGGGATTTGTTTGGAAAAGAATCAAGCAACACTGCTTCTCATGTATATCAAGGTTTGTCACAGTTCAACAGTCAGGCAGATGTAAAGTAGCCCAGGGATGTAGTGCTAACGAAAAAGGTGTGGGAACGCACCAAAAAAATTGCCATTTAAAACAGCTTCCAACTTATTTCAAAGCAAAACGTGAAAAAGGTGTAGGAATGCCGTTCCCACCCCACTACACACCTGGTCATGCCCATGGAATTTTTCAAATTAGCTTGGCCCACATAAACATAAAGAGTTTGCTATGTGCCATTTAAATTAGGTGAGCCCAACTAATAAAAAAAAAAATTGAAAAAAATTTCGTTTCCTACAGTTTTACCAATGAAAAGAGATGGAAAATTGGCTGAGCTTCTTTAATATGTTGCTATTGTTGCGAGTGGAAAGTCTGGGTAGCAAGTGTGTGAAGCTTCACACTGTGGCAGCAAGCAACAACAGAGATCCTGCGCCGCAATCACTCTATTATTGCTTGTTCGTGCCACATGGTGGAGATGCGGGGGAACTCGACCGTAGTGTATCACACATTCAACACAACGCCAACCAAGAGGTTGCAACACTACCATGCATCAAAGTTCATGATACTATAGAAATTTCAACATATCAGTTTTTTTAAGGCATTTTAGGAACCTGATTCGGGTCCCTATAATTTCAAATTGGCTCCCTAGAATCAGAGAAAATTATCATCGGGTCCCTAAAAGCAGAGAAATTCAGGTCCCCAGAATCAGATAAATCGGGTCCCTACAGATCACACAAGGTACCTAACATTTTCCTTTAAAAAAAACCCTGACATGGGTCATTGCGTCCTTTAAAAAAAACCCTGACATGGGTCATTGCGTTTGCAGACTCATAACAGGTCAGGAATTTTAGAATTAGGATTTACCCTAACTTTTGTGGTGTTCTGAAAACAATGCAATGACTCAGTATAGTAGTTCTCGTGCAGCGTTGCCACCACCATGTTATGGCTGTGTATGGTAGGTGAAGGTACCTTAGATAAGGTAAATTTTGATCATGCATAACTTTGTAAATATTAACAATGACAGCTTTCATGCATATTTTCACTGTTAATAGTGCATGTAACAAGTCCAGCGACATGTTTTATCCACTATCTTCTGGACCTAAGTAATATATATCGAATATGATCTACATTTGAAACTTTGTTTCACTGCACAGAATTTAAAGTTTAGCAGTCAATGTTCATACAATTGAAGCAGTCACTTTGGAAACTAATGGATCTAGCATTAGCAAGTAACAGATCCATGCTGACAATATAAACTTACCCATGGCTAAATTTTTCTTTCTGTGTGAAGATAAACTTTGAATATGATCACACTTCTGGCTCTTGCAAAGGTTTCATCAGCCTACACCACCATTATTAACACAATGGTGTACAATAGCAACACAGAAAGCTGTAAAACTTCCACAACTCATGAAAACAAGACAGAAACTGTGTGAAACAAGCTGACATTTACAAAGTTTGGCACATGCAAGCATAAAGACATATGAAAGTCAAAATGTATATTTTTTATAAAGCTTAGACAAATTCAGAGATGCTGCCTCAAGTGCTAAACTATGCAACAAAAATACATTGGGAGAGACGTCTGTCATCATTTTGCTTTTGTTGTGTTTTTAATGAACGACTTCTTTTTGACTTGGGCAACTTTTTAACAGCTGCTAAAGTTAGTTGAAAATATTCAGCAGGTGATGCAATGGTTCAAACATCACCTCAGCCTTGGGAAAAAATTTCTGTACCTGACCTTTAACACCAGGATGCACCAAAAACTGCTTATTCTTTGTAGGTAGACCACAGAGGTTAAATCTTTTTTTTCATACAGACCCACAAGTCTCTTTCATAAACAACCCCAAGATTTTCATACAGAAAAAAACAAGTTTTTACAGGATTACTTTTGGCTAAAGTCAAGAAAAAGCAAATTGTTTTCTAGGTTCCTAGACATGTATAACTAAAGTTCTGGTAAGACCTCTCGAGAATTAGGCTGAAGAATACTGGAGATGTCAGCAATTCTAGACTCCCAGACACACATACCGTATTTATTTGATTGTAAACCGTGGCTTATAAAGTTCTTTTCATCATTTCGTGCGGCTTATAATCAAGGATGGCTTACATCTTTTATTTCTTTAATTTATCACAAGGTATAGATGATGCTCAGTCTTTCCTTGGCTACGTTTCTTTGGCCAAGTTCTCTTTCTGCATTCTATTCTCTTCAGCATCATGTGCACATCTGTCACAGGAGGGATTATGTTGAACGGAAGGCAGTTGCAGTGGTGAAGCATCATTACCAGGGTTTCCAATTAAATGCCAAACGTGCCAGTACATGAAAGTATCTCAGAGGCTGAGATAATATATAGTCAAGTGCGGCTAACAATCAAGGACTGCTTACATTAATTTATTATATAAAATCATTTCATGTGGCTTATAATCAAGGGCAGCTAACATTCGAGTAAATACGGTATTGGTGAATGTACTCTAAAGATAGACAAACCCCAGGGACAGTTGATGGCAAAAATGTGACAATCAAGGTTTAATGAAAATGGTTAGTGAATTTAAAAGCAACAACCTTCCGACATTAAAACATCTCATTCAAAAAAGCAACAAGAATAAACACAACCAGCAATCGGCCGAAACTCTTAGATGCAGGTAAATTTGCTGAAAAATTCATTCCTTTTCTTTTTAGTCAAGCTTTTGCATCCATGAGCAAGTGCGAAAGGCAGGAGATCAAGCAAATTTGCTTTGTAGGGTGCATTAGGAAAAACAAGGCTAGCAAACACAGTAATTTTGGCAATCAATGATTTAGTCCCTGGAAAAGAGCTGAAAACACTTTTAACATTTACTGCAGTGGTTCTCAAACTTTATCTCATTGCATACCCAGGTTTTTTTAAGGCATTTTAAGGACCCGATTCAGGGTCCAAAGAATTGAAAATTCAGAAAAAATTATCATCGGGCCCCTAGAATCAGAGAAAATCAGGTCTCTAGAAATAGAAATTGGGGCCCTACACGTTCATACTGGGTACTTAACATTTTCCTTGAAATAAACTCTGGCGGATCATTTATGGGCCTTGTATTTTCACCGTGTACCACTTGAAATACCTTATTCCAGGAAAACTCAATCTACTCAGTATTATTCGATCAAAAGTTGGCAAAACATACTTGATGCAGATGCGGCATGAACAACATGGCTGTGAGCAATCATAATGGCCATTTTTCTAAACTATGGGAAGTACACGAAAATGCAGGAATTTATTAACAGGACCTGATAAGTGAAAACAAGATGTATTCTTTTTGTGTAGAAGAACCGAAGGGTCTCACATGCCACCTTGAATCCCCCAATCAAAAATTTTTTTTTCGAGTGCAATCTACTAGACTGGCCGATCCATTTAAGCTCTTGAACAGCTCTCTAGTGCAATCGGCGTAGGAGCTAGGGCGTTGGTAAGGCAACGAAAAACTGCTGTTTTTTAGGCTGAAATCCAAGTACGAATATCACGTAAGCCGGCTCTCAACGTGTTAATATGCAGCAAGTTACCTTTTGACCATCAATTTACATAATATACACCCCTTGTGAATGACAATTGTCTATACAGACATTTGCTTTTCATGTGTTCTTTAGATTATATCAATTGTGAAACCACATATAATGAGTAATTCATTAGGTATGATAGGTCCTCTTAGCAGAAGAAGCAGCAGATGAGATGTTGAACAAGGTGATGCTAAAAGATGGTTGTATGTTGAACCAATGAACAAAAAAAATTGGATGCATAAGGCATACACTCAGGGCACCATAATAAGTAGGATTTGAAAACCACAAAAAATAGACAAAAACCTAGTACAATATATATCCGCAAGAGTTATGTCATGGAAAAGATAATTTTGAGAAACTCAAAAACAGTTTACTCCGAGGATAATGTCAATGATTTGTGGCAGTGTCCAAATGACCATATCGCATTTTCCTTTACAATGACTAAAAACTGCATCTTGAAAGTGAAATTGCTAACCGCTACAAAATATGAGTTACTCTTGCATGTCAGTCGCTTCTGGGAGTAAAGGATTAAAGTGGTGATTATCCTCTTGTAACCCTAAACCTTAAGCATAAACTCTAACCCTAAACATCAACCTAGACCTAAAGGTTAACCATAACCTAAATCTGTGTCTACTTTTCAAAGGTTTTTGAGAAAGTAGGCCTCCAATAAAAGCACTCCCAAAAGTTATTGTGAAAACATACAATCTCATGTCAGAACAATAACAGTCTCTTCTGCACTATTAAAAACAATACAACCAAGGTGAGACGTGAACCTATTGTAAAACCTCTCTCACAGAAATGGTAGAAGTTTATTGTTTCATATGACTCATCTACTAAACAGAAGCAATGCATAAAGCCATCACACAATAAGTAAACCAACTGTCAGTGAACATGAGCAAATGAAAATAAAATGGTGTAATAGTTGATCAAATGTAAACAAAGAGTGGCACTGTGTCATATAGGATCGGCGAAGGACTATGGAGGTCATCTAGTCCAGTGCTTGTCAATCGGGTGTATCATACACCCCAGGGTGTTCCAGAATTTTCCAAGGCTGTACCAACTTGATGGGATGTACCAGATATGTGCTCTTCAAGAACAGTCACACTGTTCCACATACGTCCTTTGCTCCAACGCAGTGCGTTAATTTTTCACAGATTTTAAAACTGTATCTGTCGGGGGTGTTCATTGTTTGTTTTTTCCCGCCTGTGTGTTTGTAATGTTGGTCAGACGACCATCACGTATTCTTCTTTTTTCTTTAAATGCAACATTCGGGAGTATGCATGTAAGAAATGTTTGGGAACAATTTCTCTAGCTTGATTTTTTTGTGAGTTAATGTAACAATCATGCTTTTCTCTGCAATGATTATTTGTTTTGTTGTAAGACAAGTAACAATATTTTCCACATTACTTTTCAAACAGTTAGCTGGAGCTGAGCAAGAACTTATACCGAGAGGAAGTGAGCAGTTTCTATGTTAATTTCAACTTTCCACTTTTTCAGTAGAGATTTTATGCTGTTATCATTTGTGAAAGGTATTTCAGTAAATCGTTGATCCTCAAAAGAAAATTGACATGCACAGTTTTTTTAAATAAAACTGAGTGAAAGGTAGTTGCAAAAAAGAGCATAGTAACTATCAAAGGAAATACTTCAGTGAATCAAGTGAGAGTATGGATGTCAGCAAGTCACACGCTGAGTGCAACGTGCCCACTTTTCTAGGAGTAAGGTCAAGATTTAGCAGTGTACAGTTTTAAAGAAAGTTATTCAAGAGAAAAGGCTTGTATTGTTAAGAAGCACAAGTGGAGGAGCGATGTCTGCATTGTGTATGGGATTTGCCACACAAAAGAAGAAATGCTGAAACCGCATCCTTCACAGCATTGCCTATTTTATTTGGTAACAGTAATTCGGCTCCAGGACATCTTAAAAACATGTGTGGTCACAGCATTCTACTCATCAAAATAAGTCAAAGGCATTATTTGAAGCATCTCAGAAAAAAATCCGTTTCCATGGAGGAAAAAAGCCATTCCCAAATTTATAAAAGTTCCACTATTAAGCAATACAACTAAATGTAGATGTCTTCATAGCTCAGAAGATTTGTTGAAACAACTTCTTGATGAGCAGAAGAAAGCTCAGTTGTTTGGTATTTGGCTCGATGAAACAACAGATACGTATTTCAGAAGAGGTTCAGTCGATTTTGTGTTGTAGCTTTGCCAATCCGGAAACAAAAACCACTGTTGTGCTGTCTTAAAGTTGGAGTTTGCTCAACTGCTCAAACCGTCTACGCTAAATTCAATCAGTTTGTTGAAAAACATGTTTTTGATTGGATGAAGTATAAGGCAGTTGCTTCCAATGAAGCAGCAGCCGTGCAATGCACTACCAGTGGAGTTGCCTGAAAAATCAAAAACATTTCTCTTGACTGTGTTTTCATCAAACTGTTTTTTTTTGGGAATTGGTCGGTCAAAGACCAAAGTTGTTTTGAAATGAGCGAAAAAACTTAAGCCAATTTGGCCATAATTTCATTTTCAGTCATATAAAAATGTCTGAAAATGAAAAAATGTCCGAAAATTTTTAAGTTATTTTGGAAAAATGATCGAAACATCTCAGTGAAAATAAATCTACAGTAGGTTTCAACTCACTGCATGATTAATTGAGAATTTGTGGTTAGAGGTTAATTTAAGAATATAACCAGAGGTCAGGTGTGGAGATTGTTCATGATGATGTCAAAAAATTGAGAAATTTATCCTCTTACATTAAAAGAAGCATCAAACGTTTTCAGAAGAGTGCAAAGACATGATAGCAGACACAATAAGGTTATATTTCATGCTGCGGCACGCCGGTTATCCAGAGGTAAAGTGTTAGAGCGTGTGTTTCAACTGTGGCAAAAGTTGCAGGTTTTCTTTGCTCAACAAGGATACACAATATCCACTAATTTTCGAGGCAATTTTTGGCTTTATTTGAATCTGATTTCTCTGTCATGGATCGTGCAGCCTTTTACATCCAGGGAAATTGACTTTGGGCTTTTCGCATGTAGCTGGAACAACGCAGAAAACGGCAAGACACGACACACGTAACACTAAAATTAATGAAAGGCAATCTTCCTCCTTGTGAAGTTTGTACAATACCCAGTATGAATAAAACAAAAAATCATCTCATTAACTGTGATTGCTCCCGCTAAATTTCATCCGCTGTTGTGAAAAATGTGGTTTTAACTGTGTTTCAAAGGTGTTTTCAATAGAGGATCAACATCCTTAATTGAATTTGCTTTTTTTCATTTTATTTTGACAAGAGCAGAAAATCCTTGCTCTCATAGGTAGGTTGTTGGCATGCAATCAAAAACGTAAATTGCTTATTGGGTGAGATTTCGGTATTCAGGGATGCTGAGAAGTGATACGCAAAAATCTGCTAAGAAAGCGACATTTACAGCGTAAAATTGCTTACATTATACACTTTTACAGCACTAAATGTTGGTGCATGGCAAAGGTGTACAGCTTTTCTAGCAAATTTAAAAGTGTGTACCAATACAAAAAAAGTTGACAACCACTGATTTAGTCAACCAAGCCCGTTTAACCAGAGTAAAGCTAGCCGGCGCTTCGCCCAGCTGTCACTTTCGCGAACGTCAATGACTTGGCGAAAATACCGTCAACACAAAAACGACCAGATATGCCAAAAAAACAAAAAAGCTATTATGGCAAAATCACATTATAAACAACTCAGACACAATACTTCAAAAGACTTTTAAGCTACCCTAAACCTTTCAGCAAGTTTTTTCGAAAATTGAACGCGCTTAAACAACAACGGTTTTCTCATCAAGCAAAGGCATTAGCAAATATTTTAAAATGTACATCACTTGCTAATATCATCAACTATCCAATAAAACCATTTTCATTGTCTACACTTTTTATTAAAGTTATCAAAATCATTCATAAACTTGACCAACATTTGCGCTCCACTACACTTTTCAGCATGTTTTTTTAGAATATCAAACGCGCTTAAACAACAACGGTTTTCTCAAGTAAAGGCGACCAAAGTTACGTGAGCCGGCAGTCGTCTAGCCGGCAGTAAATGAAACGGATCCGGAAAAATACCGCTAAAAATGCGGGCTGGATGTGACGGCTGACGTAACCCAGAGAGAAGGTAGCCGCCAGTCG
>Ga0210059_1006478_pt1 | contig 18755 bp, 8 predicted proteins | sample Ectturendosymbi2_FD_188042 | JGI IMG/M metagenome (GOLD analysis project Ga0210059, IMG submission 188042) | Ecteinascidia turbinata endosymbiont from Florida, USA - Sample 2 (SPAdes) (version 2) | ecosystem: Host-associated > Tunicates > Ascidians > Unclassified | place: Key West, Florida... | reverse complement strand
GTCAGTAATGTTAGTCAAGGCAACGTCTGGAGTGGGAGACGCAGCAATGATATCTTCCCAGGGTGCTGTAAGTAAAATTTCATTCAGTTTCTTGAAGTCTGCTCGAGAATAATCCCAGCATTTGATGGATGAAGGGAAATCAGTACAGAATTTTAAATCTAATTCCAAAAAAATAAGAGAGTGGTCAAGATTTCTTAATGGAGGTAAAACTTCAGAATTTATGACGAGATGAAGATTATTAATGACAAACCAATCTAGAATATTAGTGCACCTAGTGGGGGATTGTATAACTTGGTGAAAATTGAACCTGTTAAATAAACGAAATAACTCAGATTGTTGCTGGAATGGTTTGCCTACGGAATGATCATTAACCAAACAGACTCTTTTGTAGCATCAGACACTGCAGTTAAAGCAGCTTGTACCTGCAAGTTACGGCGATTGCAACTTGACAGGCGCATGGTCCGCTTAATCATGGAACTTGTTGGTAATCGCAGCTTCACCCTTACCACTGCTAATGTCAAATGGAAGTAGGTTACGGCGCCTCAAGAATGGCGTCACACAGGGATCCATCATGGCAACCCTCCTCTTCTCAACATCTACACCTCTGACTTGCCAACCACCATCTCCAGTTAGTATTTATTGCATACGCCAACGACCTAGCAGTCATGCATACTGATGGAGACTGACAAACAGTGGAAGGTGTTCTAAGCAAAGACATGGCAGCCTTAGGTGAATACCTTCAGACCTGGCAGTTGAAGCTCAATACTACAAAAGCAGTGTTGGCAGTCTTCCACCTCAACAACAAAGAAGCTAAACGTGAGCTGAAAGTTAACCACAACAACGAAACACTGCCCTTTTTCTCTGAGTCCACAAAGGCTACTTTGGAGTAACGTTGGGCAGAACATCCACGTATCGCTGACATCTTAAGTCACTTCACAAAAAGTTGTCATCACGAGTTGCACTCTTGAGGCGGCTTGCTGGCTCGGACTGGGACGCTGAAGCAACAACGTTGCGAACAGCCACCTGAGCCTTGGTCCATTCAACAACAGGCTACTGGGGTCCAGTCTGGTGCCGCGATGCTTATACCCACCTCATTGACACTGCCACCAACAACGCCTTGCGATTTGTGACCGGATGCCTGCGTCCTACACCAGCGGACAACCTTCCTATTCTCGCAGGCATCCAACCTGCTGAGCTTCGTAGCAAAGGAGCCACACTGTCTATAGCACGTCATCCCATGGGGGCTGGACATTTCCACTACTCCTCTACTCGGCACTCATCTGTCCATCGAGTGGGAATGTACGTCATCTCAACTCGAGTCACTCATTTGTACCCAATGCACAGCAACTCATCAGCTAATCTAACGACAATAACAGAAGTGTAGCCCTCTGAGTGCATCGTCGATGGAATGCGGAAAGGATCGAGAGCACTACGAGCCTCTGTACTTTAATCCACGACTCACCCTCGTGGAATGGCCCACCAAGAACAGCGTGCTGGGTCTGGCTCAACCGCCTCCGCAGCGGTGTCAGACGTTTCCGCTCCTGTTTGCACACATGGGCGTTGGAATGGGGCAAGGGAGCCAAGGTTGTCCCTGTAATTGAAATTTGACATTTTCCTAATAAAGTTTCAGCAAAAAAAGGTCGTTTTCGTAGTTTTGGGTGGGTAAAATGAAATTTTACTACTTTTGGCCCCTCTGGAAAATCTTTTTTGCTACCCCTGGAAAAATCTACTATTAGCCCCCACCCCAGGAAGAAATCCTTTTGACGCCCATGTTTGCACAAATGGGTATGGCCACTTCTGCGACTTGTGAGTCTGGTGCAGAAGATCAAGCCGTTGTCCATGTTGTCTTCCAATGCCCAATCCATCGACATTCCTGTGGATTACACGGCCTCACGGTTCTGGATGATCAGACAATCGATTGGCTGCTCAACACCTGCCCCGAGATCTAGTGCGGCCAAGCAGTGAGCTGAAAGAACTGGATCAAACGATGATGATGAACCTGCTTGTGCTTACGTAGCCTACTGTAGATATTCCCATATTAACCAACCTTGCCGTGCAGGCTTTTATGTGTTGAATAAACTAATAATAAAAACTTAAGGTTTTTTCATCAAAAGCTTTTCCTCCCCAATTCCTCCCTGGAACAATTTTCCTCCCCAGGATTAAAACTTCCTCCCTTGGTGAGCCAAGTGGCTCCCGATTGAGAACCACTGTTATAGACAGTTTCGCTATCAAAGCAGAGTTTTTGCAGTACGTGTTCCCGAAAAAGTAACATAATCTTCAATAAAACTTTGCGTTATGCCTTCTTCCGAAAATTACTTGGTGTGGAGATGACGCAAATGTTCTCAACACCACAAACAAATCTACATCAATTTTTGACATGACATTTATGATCTTGTACTTCTGCGGTTTGAAAGTGGAAAGATATTGTTCATCTTTTGTCTGTCTAACGCCCACAGTCTGATCACAACTGCGTTGCAGTGAGCACATTACTCAACTTTCGAAGAGAGATTTTGGTCAGTTAAGCCACGAACTGTTCAAAAAAATTGGGGAGAAACTTACTGAGAAAATCTTTCAAAGTTTTTAATTTTTATTATTCCACGTTATTCCGGTCTTGATTGCACCTAGTTCTGCGATTTGTTGAAAGAAGGGTTTACCCTGTAAATCAAGGCTGCCCAATCCGCGGCCCCCGGGGTTGTTTTATGTGGCCCGCGATGTAATGAGTTCGTAAGTAGACTTTTTGAATTTTTAGTATTTTTTTATAGGCTGAAGTATATTTGCCATCAAAACACACCAAAATTATACCTGTTGTTTCTGTTATGGGCCTACCACCGAAAACTTGTATAACAAACGCTTCGAAAATATGTCAATTTTTTAGATTTGGTTTACATCCATGCAAGTTGGCAACACTGCGTGCAAATTATAGGACTCATCATCACCTCGTGTTATCGCATAAAACTTATCAAAATCAAGGGATTTGGTATGTCACGATATCTTATTTTTACATCACAAAAACGTTTGTGGTCCGCAATGAATTTCCCCATGTGAAAGTGGCCCGCTACGCTAAAAAGATTGGGCAGGCCTGCTGTAAATGAAAGCATGATAGCATGATCGGCAATGCTTAGCATGAGCATTGCCGATAGCATGATCGGCAATGCTTTATAGTCTATTAGAACATTCTAAAATTGTTCCCCTTTCACAGCACTGCTAAATTTGTCGTTTTAGCTCCTGGTTTGTAACTATTTATCTCTTTGCCTGTAGAATTATGTTTGGATATACAGTACTAGTAGTGGTACGCAGGAAAGACAAGCGTCCTAGCAAGCTCAAATCGCAACCGAGGAATGAAGTGACAATACCAGTTAAAATCGCGTTCACAAGCAGAACAAAAGACTCAACGATGGTAAGCACGCCGTGACAATACTCAAAAGCTTCTTCGTTTGAACACGTGGCATCAAGTTTCACGCTCAATCATGTTTGCGGTCTTACAATGCAAAGACCTAACGCGTTTTATTTTTCGTAAGAGCATGGCATATTTGTGCACGCTATAAGAATATTTCACCTCCAAGATAAAGGTGCTGGTACCCTTAAGAGAACTACCACACAATTCATTTCCTAATTTTGTTTAAATATCTAGCTTTTAGGAGTGGCACAAGATATCTTCCTGGACCTACGCAACAGTTTCCGTTGCTAAGTGAGAAAACTGCGTGTCCTGGAACAATGCGTGGCAAAACAAAGCTAATTGTCTGTCTGTTGCGAGGCATTGTTAAAATGTTATTGTTCTTATCCCTTGTGGCGAAGTCATCCCAGCAGTACACATGCCGTTGAGCAGCAGAGACATTCCGTTTAATTTGCCTTGGCTGGTAATCACGCTAAGATGTCAGAGCATTCAAAATGAAAAAGCCGAGCATAAAAAACGTTGAAAAATCTTGAAATTGAGATGGTTTGTGGGATGTGTTCAAAGACTGTTTCTGTAAAAGGAACTCATGAACATTTTATACGAGTTCGTTACTCCTGGATAGTGTTGTGTCGCTTTCGAAAAAAATGGGATTGAGAGAGTTGTGTGCACTACGGTTTTGATCAATAAGATTTATTGATTAAATTCACAAACGCTATTAAAAAGATGTTGAACAATTGGTTAGTAGTCGTTGTACGGGCTCACATACAACGGTTAGTTCAAACGTTCTAATTTTGACCCGGATGGCACCGCTGTTTCCCGGGATCTGCTTTGAACATTTGAAATCAAGATATTTTGTGTAGCTTGAAAAATTCTGGGGTTTTCGTAAGCTGGAACGTTAAAAGTGGTGCACAAAGTCAGATATGGTCGAAAGTAGACCTTAACGTTTTGCAGTGCACTGAGCTAATGCCTCGAGTTAGTTATTCAAGAAGTTCAATAAATGCGTCACTGGTTATTGTGATGAGTGTAGTCATGTACTATGTGCAAAACAAAATGATTGATGAATAACTGCTTTTCTTCGAAAAGACTAAGTTGGTATTTTTTATTGTCGAAGGTTTCAGGTTAGTTATATAAACTTTGGCCTTATTTGCATGCATCTGGGGATTCACTAGCCAGCAAATGTCGCCAAAGTAAGTATAGGTATTGGAAGATGGATATTTTTCTCAACCATAGCATTCAAAGCTTTGGTTTATGTTACTACCAACGCAGTTTTCTATATATACAGTAATACCGGCGTAGTCATGAGTGTTGCATGGTACGTAGTATTACTTTCAGAGCAGACGCCTCTTATTCTGTCGACATATGGGCGGCGAAACAAGGATGGTTGGAGGTGTCAGGATCCCATTATTTTTCAAGCGCAGGTCCGAGATATAAAAGACTACACTATTTCACTACATTTTTACTTTTTCGTTAGAGTATACTATATTCAAACCTTTGCTGTGTGCCTTGGTCTTGTTGATAAAGGAAGCTTATTTTAATCTTAACTTTGTTGTGTCCTGTTGTGGATACAGGTTAGGCGTTTGGGTGGGCAATCAAATAAGGGAAAAAGGTCTTCACTTGTTTAAAATACTGTAGATGTTTTGATGGTGACAGCCGTTGGGTATCACACCAAAGTAGTTGCCATTTTTAGGCCAAGAAAGTGGCTGTTTATTTGGTCAAGCTATATGATTTTCAGAGAATCACTAGTGTCAAAACGCGTTTCATCATAAATTCAGTAAGCTTTTGAAGTGGGTATGAAACAAGGGTCCTATTTTTTTTCACACACTGCACAGTCACTAAAACACTGCTGTTCACCTCAACACTTTTTTGTATCTACAAAAAGTCTTTAAAAGATATACCCTAAAATATGTTGTTTGCTCGTGTGTAACACTTTTTGACTATCCCTAGCAAGATCAGGAAAAACAATGTCTGAAACGTGCTCCCGACTTGATTTGAAGTGCAGTTTTTCTTACACTAACAAGTGACAACTCAAGTCCCAAAATAGGAGTGCAATACATAGCTAAATGACAATCACACTTCTAGACGCAGCAAAAGTTTGCACTGATTGGTTTCAGTATGAATTCTAAAATTGCAGCAGTGCGTGAAGTGCTGATATTCCCAGGAGATTGTCAAAAGCTTATCGGTATGTCTTTGATAACAATATTCAATAAGTTCTCCAGGTAAATTTCTGTGTCTTGAAAAGTGGGCTCTAAAGTACTCGAAATTTAAAGCCCAGCGCTAATAAACTAGTTACAGTTTCAAAGTGAACAAGGGCAGTGATGGCTCTCCCAGTAATCGTGGTACCAGATGGCCCATTAGTTTTTGCAGGAATTTATTTACCTTTTAATCGACTTTTTTCTCTTCACAATGGGTAGTGTGAAGTTTTCGGAATCATCTTTTTTGTGACTTTTATTGGGGAGGAATTGACAGTATTTGAGTTTAAAAGGGGATAATATGAAAAAAACGCTTAGAACCACTGCTCTAAACAACACTTTGTACATCATTGAACAGCCGATTTCAGGAGCCTGGCTGTGGCGGATCTCTATTACCGAATGCCGTAGTATTAACAATGACATTCTTCAGTAATAATACTTCTCTTCCATCATTGCTTGTAGGCATGAGAACTATCCAGCCTTACTCAGGTAATATCAAAAGCAATGCCGTAGTATTAACAAATGCAATGCCGTAGTATTAACAATGACATTCTTCAGTAATAATACTTCTCTTCCATCATTGCCTGTAGGCATGAGAACTATCCAGCCTTACTCAGGTAATATCAAAAGCAATCACTTTATTCTCTGGCACGGTTCTCGATTTACTGCGTGACTTTGCACAAGGTTGCCAGGTGGCCTAAAATTCGGACAAAAAACAGAAATAAATTTTCTTGGTTTCACCTGTTCTGCCCGAAAACTAGGAACTCATTCAGACCCTGAGTTTTAGACCTAATTTATTCGAATATCATTGTCATCAACAAAGTTTTCCTTCAAAAGCAAAGAGCAAACCAATTATTGCAGTCATTAGGTGGGGGACACGGGGCACGTGTCCCTCCCACTTTTTCAGACAGTGGGGATATAATATGCCATGTACCCCACATTTTTTCTTTAAGTTTCGTAATATATTGGTTTCACACCAAGCTGTCCCCCTCATATTTTACAATAAAATTGAGCTTATGCTTGCAGTCAATGTTTCTAGCCCTCCGTGCAGACAGTTTTGTGTCCACCGACTCATTACAATGTGTGAGTGGTACATAGTCCGTTAGCCACTATATGAACCATGAATTTTTTTGTGTCTAATTGACTATTGTTATGTGTAATCTGTACGACTACGTGTTACGACATAGAGAATTGCACCATCACTTTCGTCGAGTTTGCTGGAACATAGGCGGGAACTCGGCGCTGCTTTTAGCGTTTCTGCGAAGACACTTGAGTTTTCTGTTATTCGTCACGTCTTTCAGCCGGCGCAGTGTCTCTGCTTAACCTTGAAATATTGCGTTCGTGCGCACACCTTCGACGAAGCACTACTGCAAATGAGTTGCCTGTTGGTGAACGCCGTGGCACTCTACACAAATTAGTAGTAATAGTGCGGGACCAGGAATAAAACTTTATTAATATTTGTCCTAAAATGTCCGAATTTCAGACCTATACTATCCTAGATCTTCCTGCATATTGGCTGGCAACGCTGTCTGGGAAAAACTACCTTGTTTGTTTCAAGGATGTTGCGTTAATCCTTGATAGCAACCTTGAAATGGAGAAGTGAAATAGGAATACAATATGGAAAGATCTAACTGACGCCAGAAAAAACTCCAAAACAAAGAGCAAGCTTCAGCGGTATTGCTGGTTTAGTCGTTGAGTTCACTATGGCCTGTTTTGCCTCATAAAATTTGTGGATAATGTTTTGTCGAAAAAATGCCCTTAATTTTAAAGTTCTTAAATAGTATTGAACCATAATGCAACGCATAGGCGCAACCAGGGGGGCCTAGGGGGTAATGCTCCCCAAAAATGTTAGAACATATAGTGATTTTGTGCTTCTAGAAGCAGTATCCGAAACAAAATAGTGTTATTTGCCCAAAATCAAACGTTTTGTATCCCCCAAAATTTTTTGGCCCCTCCCAAATTTGTGGGCTGGCTACGCTACTGATGTAACGTGCAAAATGCTAGAATCTGTGGAGTGTATACTTTGGCAACAAACTTACAGGCAGCTTTTGCCAGACACTGACAATGTATGGGACGGTTGTTGCAGAGAAACGCGTCGTCTTACTCCGGTAGTCCAACTTAATATTTCAAAGAAACTGTTTAATGCACCAAACACTCTTTTCTAACGTCAGTCACGGTGTATAAAGCAGCTTGTCTTTGCATACAGTAGACATTCCCATCTAAACCAATCTCTTTGTGCAGTTTTTATGTGTTGAGAAACAAATAATAAAAACTTAAGGTATTTTCATTCACATTTATTCCTCCCCAGTTCCTCCCTGGAACAAATTTTCTCTCAGGAATTAAAAATTCCTCCCTTAGTGAGCGAAGTGGCACCCTTTCAAGAAACACTTGTTTAGAGAGTGCTTTTTCATTTCTGTTTCTGCGTCTACAAGCACCAAAAAAGAGCGCATCTATATCAAATGGGCGCCATCCAACTGGGCGCCACGGACATTGCCCCCTAACTGCCCGCGAGCATTAGGTAGCCCGGAAAGTCCACGTGGGTCACACGCGGGCCTTTTCTAAAAAAAGCATTAACATGATAAGTTTCTTCAACTAGATCAGGGCTGGGGAACCCATTTACTATCACGGGCCGCATAAATTCTGCATTATCGTTGGCGCGCCAAAAAATCAATTCATTTTATCCTAACATTCTACCTTTATCTATCTATGAGGAAGAGTGTCTTCTCTTGATTTAGTATGTAAGTACCTGCTTATCATGCAGTTTCATTCTGACGCTATGTTGTACTCTAACTTGGGTAACGAAATTTCTGATGCGGGTCATATAAAATGTTCACGCGAGCCGCATGTTCACCACCCCTGAACTAGATGAACATCATTCATATAATTAAAAGGTAAATGTAAATTGAGCAAACTTATTTCAGAACTGCCTATCGAACTGGTAGCTCTTCGCATTATTGGGTACCCAAGAGTAGGTCTTAGTTTCAAAACTGAACCCAGTCCTATGCGCTTCACTCCGTCTTTCACTGAAACATCTATGTGGAAATTAATGAACATCTGTTTCCACTTACGAAGCTCAGGATAGCAATGGCGTGCCCAGTAAAACTTTAAAATGCTACGTAGTTCGAAAAAATATTACTATCACCAGTGGCGGAGTTAGGCCAAAATTTTAGGGGCTTATCTTTTTTATTTTAGGCCAGCAACGGTATTTTGTTTGGGATACCGCCTCTCAAAGCACAAACTGACTACATATGCTAAAAATTTGATGCGGGCCATAGCCCCCTGGTCCCCCTGGTTACGCCTAAGACTCTCATAAGAGGTTGGCGCGCAGCATATGAAGGTACAAAATCCTTCGAACGGATATGACGAGAAAGTTTTGGATACATAAATTACTGATGTTACTCGAAAATTGGTAACAATCTTGTTCACGCAGACTGAGACTTTTACCACTGGTTTGCTTCATAGAGAACCATATATATATTGCAGCTAGTGTTACTGACAAATATGAAAATACATGCTATCTAATCACAGCAAGTACAGGTGCGTTTTCACATTTTAATCTTTTCGAAAATTGCAAAAAGTTATTCCACGATCCAATGGTCCCGATTACGTCATACAAGGTCATACAACCAATCAACCGCAATGTAGACAACCTGGGTGCGACACCGACATAACCATGATCGGACTAACTTCTTGGCCCGAGGGCATACCTTGATGTATACGTAACAGGCTGCTGAAACAATAGAGAAGCCAAAAAGACAAACTTTTGTTGTACACTGTTTAATCGGCCAAAACTTCCCCCACATGCTTTGTAGGTCAGGGGCCTCAAACTCAAATTGCTCCGAGGGCCAAATGAGGGTTTATAAAGTAACCCGAGAGCCGTATTGCAGTATGACTACCCGAGGGCCTCATTATGACGCCGACGTAACAATGGCGGTACCTGAACCTTACCAGAAAGTTTTTACATCTCATTTCCTGCGAAAGGTTTCATGAGTTATACACAGGCAAATAATTTCTAGCTAGCCACCTCTGCATTCGTTTGAAAGGAACTTGTTCACTCGCCAGCCGATCACTTTTAAACACCGTCGAATAAACTAAATAACATTAGTATTAATTATTTGAAAAATCCCAAGAAGTATCGCGGGCCGCAAAAAAACGTCCTTATAGGAGCCAAGTTTTTGAGACCCATGTTGTTGGCTATTTGTCACTGCATACAATACAAAATTAGTAGAATAGCTCGAGTGCAGTGTGAGATCCCAATCCTGTCTCTGTTGCAGTGCAGTGGTTCTTAACTTTTCCAAACACGGGAAGCCATGGGGAGCCCGTTATAAACTACTGCTGTAATGAAAATACACAAATGTCGCTCCTGAAGTGCACAAAGATTCAAGATAACTTCTGCCGTTTATGGCATATGGTGAACGTTTCACGCAGTAATATGATCACAGAAGTCACTCCAAACATAACAAAAAAACGATGAAATTATGCCAAGCAAGGACCCATTCTCTTGAAATTGTTTTCCAGTGAAAGTTTTGATTTCTTCGCGTCCGGAACGTTTTGAATTTAATATTGCAGTCGCGCATACCACATCAGGCAACCGTTGCTATCACAGAATTTTTTTCATAGATGGAGAACAAGGATGGAGTTTTCAGGATCCAGTGGCTTAGTCGATATTGTTAAATTTGTGTGTATCTATGGGCAAGGTATCCTACTGCCAAAGAGACATATATTATTAGGTACGCATCTGACCAGGGTCCAAGGAAATCTTCATACAACTGACCGGTTCATGGTGAAATTTGTGACAATTTGCTTTTTTGCGGAGTATTGTCATCAATTTCATTTATGGATACGTTGTTCAATTCTAGCGCAATTACAAGGAAGCACTTGCCTTTGAATCTTTTGCTGATCGCTGTACGAACTCAAAAACGCAGGGGACTATACACAAAAACGTGCTTCGTGTGGAAGATTTAAAAGTTGGATTGCGGCACAGGTTTCTTACTTTTGTAATACAGGCACCTACAATCAAAAACATTATTGTATACTATTATCCCTAGCACCTTTTTTCCTACAGCTCATTTGCTAATTTTTAAAAAGTGTTGCTGTTGACACTGCTGTGCGCATCTCAAAAGGTAAGCAAATATGGAGGCTGCAGGCACACAAATTCCAGTTGAAGATATCACAGAGGTTACAGACCCAAGTGCAAATTTAGCACAAAATTTACCGGGAATGATGGGCCAGTCTATTCAAAAGGAAGGTAAGCTGTAAAGAGAATTTCGATGGTATTGGTAAAGGTTTATTTGTAAAGTCGCATTTCTGTAGCTTTCTTTCTACCTGGGTAGCAACTCTTGGTCGCAAACGAACAAATATCTGCTGGGTGGGTGTTATCAGATAAACAGTGTTTATAATACAGTACTGCTTGTACGGTACAAATACCAATACGCAAATCCATTCTAAGTATTGACCGGGGCACCGCTTCACATGAATACAACTAAAGTCACCAATGGTATGTGAATGATTTTGAATTACATGGTATGTAAATGATTGTGAATTTTATTTCACGTTGTTCTAGCAATACAAGCTACTGCAGAATTGACCAAGGATTTACCTGCAACCATTCCCGTGCAAACAGGTATGGTGTGTTTTCACCGATGTTTTTTAGGAATGAAGCAGGGACCGAGTTTATGGGGGGACATGTCCCCCCACAACTTTTGGACAGGGGGGACATAATATCTTTTATCTCTCCCCAATATTTTGTGATAAAAAGTAATGTAATTGTGCAAATTTCATGGTTACATTACTGTTGGAAATGTTTCCCCGCAGCATAAAACCAGGGAATGAATGAGAAAAACGAACATTATCACTGGACTATCTGTAGAGACAGTATACAGATTGGCTATGTAAAGTGAATTGTCATGATTGTTGAAAATTGTGTTGGTTAATTTGAATTACCGAATCGGTGTGCACATGAACTTCGCTCAATCAAGAATTACTGAGCTGGTCTGTAGCCTGCAATCAGAATACGATTGCCACCAGGCGCGTAGCCAGGGCGGGCAACGGGGCAATGCCACCCACAATTCCAAATTTACAGCTTAATAAAATGTTTTAAGTATAAGCAGGTTTTTTCAAGGTGTTTTAGGGGCCCGATTCGGGTCCCTAGAATTGAAAATCGGGTCCCTTGGATCAGAGAAAATTATCATCGGGTCCCTAGAATCAGAGAAAATCGGGTCCCTAGAATCAGAGAAATCGGGTCCCTACAGGTCGATAACGGGTACCTAACATTCTCCTTAGAAAAATGGTATAAGCCAAAGAAATACTTCAGTGCAAATCAACAAAAGTGCCTCAAGGAACCTATTCTACTTCAGCTTCTAGTCGAATACTCACAATCAACGACCGCAAGTAAACACAATAGGAGTAACGCTTTTCGCAGCTTTTTTGGCGCACCAGCTTGCTGTATCCCACCTAATGGTGATGAAAGCTTCATTTCAAGACCATCGAAAATTCCTCTCTGATAACCGCGGGTGTTGCAAATATATCCTATCCTTGTTTCCAGTGTCAGCGTAGCCTTAAATCAATTTCGTAGCTTTTTGTTGATGCACAGTTCTAAAACTACATGCGTGAATATGGCGGTGAGATAAATTATACAGTCTTGAAGCTCAAACTTTGGCTAAGAATTGATTCAGTTTCAAAGTCTTCTTCATTGCGCCATAGTCACTGTTTAGCAACCATAGCGTTCATTCTAGATATTTATTTGTAATGACATGCATTGTGACGGTTCAATCACAATTATGTGAAACCTTAACGTTTTCATCAATGATTTCCCTTGATCTTGCCGGCGAGTAAAAAAACAATCTTTTCAAGATATTAGACTCCGACCTGCTGTTCATAAGCTCAGTGTGTCAACTTTCATCTGATGTTAATTGCCACCCTATCCTACAGTAAATTATTTGAAATCTTTTAAATGCAACGAGAAGAGTCAGCAGCAAAACCTTACGTAAGTAACAAGATGCTTTTTATTTTGCAAGTGCTGAGGGAATGGACACTGCCATTACTTACAGATACTGAGACAACTTGCACAGAGGTGGATATTACAATTTAGGAGCAAGCTCTCAGAAAAGGCCCAAAAAGATCGCCATTGCGAAAGGCAGATTTGGGATTACGCGGATAAAAGAGTTAAATTTGTTTCACATTTCAATTCATGAACTAAATTCAAGAGTATAAGATACATATGAAAGGAACAAAAATTTGTGAATTTTGCAGCTGCACAATCGAAAGCTGCCTCCAATGGCACATTTTTCCACAATTTTTGCTTTATTTTGAAAAACATATGAATTGCTTCAGAGCTTATTTAAATGTGGCTCTAGAGTGGTACATAACCTTTTTAAATAAACAATGGTGCGAAGCTCTCGGGAACAGGCCCGTCGCCAGGAATTCACAGTAGGGGGGTCAAAAATCATAAGGGGGACCATATTTTTAAATACAATATTGGATGTATACAACAACTGGGGGGCCAAATATAAAATGGGGGGCCGACCACCACTGGCCCCCAGCTGGCGACGGTCTTGCAATGGGGGAACGGCATCTCTGAAAAAGATTGGCCCGAGGCGACTTTCTCGTTATCCTTCCTTAGTATCCATCCTTGAGCTTGCAATCTGACTTGTTGGCAAAGCGCATGTGACTAAAGTGAAACTACATTTGAATTTTTTCCCGTCAGGACTTCGAATTCCGCAAATAAGTTATTGTATTTTTAAGCCTGTGATTTGCACAAATTTAATGACGTGCAGTGCTAAGCTATCTTTTCATGCAGCTGAGCGTGGTCAATACATTTTGTAATACTGGGTTTACTATTGTGTTGTGTGTACAGTTTAATTCCATCTTATATTTCAATGAAGTCAGTTAAATTTAGCAAAGTCTTATCACAAAATTTAAACGAAGTAACTTTAAAGTAGCTACAAAGGTTTTACGGAATAGTTTGAACATAGTCAAAAGATCTTACGAATTATCAAAAATCCAAACATTTTTCAAACGCGTTAAAAGACTCTAGCGTTTACGGTTATCAACTACATACGTGAATCAATCGCTTAAAATTAGGTGACAACGGGATCTACTTCTTGCATGCACAAAAGTTTTGTAGAAGACCTACTTCAGAAGTCAGTGCATAAGAGCAAAGTCGCTGGTCGGCTTCGGTTGAACGTGCTGTGTTGGTGTACATCAGAAGCGCGTAAATACAGTATAAGAAGCGCAATCGTAATGGCGGCCGTGATGACATCTTGCTCAAGTGCAATATTGGGCATTGAGAGGTTTGCTAGCGCTTTTGCAAGGAAGGTTTATGAGCAAATGGTGGCATTGATCCAAAGTAGATGTTTGGAACTTCACTATCAAAAGTTTTAAAACTCGTCAATTCAATGAAAGCAGACTTTTTATTGTTCAAGAGAAAAAGCCAGAAACATGTACGTTTCGTGGATGATGCTTTAAAAGCAAGGAGCATTAAAAATATTTAAATGTTGAAACTCGGTTGTTGTTTTCCCCAGCCCCAATAAAATTCCTGTTTACGCGCCTGGTTGCACTGCTAATATTTACCAAAAGATCTTGTGGCTTGTTTTTGATTTGATCTATGTGGTGATTATTAGTAGCAGTATATTTTATTTATCGGAACTGACCAAATATGAATTGATTTTCACAATTTTTGAGCATAATTTTGTCTATTTAAGCTCTCAGAATTAATGCATATGAAATGCAGTGCTATGCTAAGTGCTAGATATAGCACCTAGCACCATTGTATGCTTATATACGCTGCTATATCACCACGATAGGCGTAGCCAGGGGGAGGCCATGGTCACCAAAATATATGAATTCCATAATGTGCCCCCAATTTGGCCAATTTTACAAAAAGGCAAAAAGGTTGTACAACGGTTGAGTGAACATGGTGACGTCATCGAAACGCAAACAGTCAGGTTTGCCCCGGTCCCTGGAATGAAGAGAACATTTGTAACGTCGCGTTAAAAAATAAAATATTTACTTCTGCAGAAATCAGTTCATCACTTAAGCTTAAAGTATTTTCGACAATCAATATTAAACTATTTGTGCGTTTGATTCCTTTTCATAAACTCACACATTTCAAGTCTACAAAGAAAATCTCTTCTATGCTGTGAACGCACGGCACTTTTTTTTGAGAATACTTGGCAAAATTGAGCTCTTTTTCAGGAGGTGTTGATGCCAATCAAGCTCTCAAAACAGCACAAAGTGGGTTCGACTGTATAACAAAAATATTCGCATGTTTCGGAGGCGAAGGAATGCAGGTACCTGTTGAAGAACCTCCTACAGAGTAACCACAGAGGTCGAAACAAACATTGTTTGATCCGGAAGAAAGGCAAGATGTATAAAGACTTGCCTCATTGTTCACTGCTTTTCCTGGCCATATAGCTGCTGAATTTTGTGAAATTAAAGTTGCCTTACTGAGTTTTTTCGAAAACAATTTTATGCGTAAATTGGAGCTAGCCTTTAAACAGTTCGCCACCATTTTTTTCCTTTTGCCTTTGCGTTTTGCTGTAAATATGATGTCGTTCAAAAGAAACTTTTTCCGCTATGTTTCGGTGTCAAAAAATCAATGCTGTCTTACTGCAGGCTTACTTAGTTTACAATATCGCTGTTTTGTTTCACAGTAAAGACTGCTTTTTCGACAGAATAAGTTCTTGTTACAGCATGAGAAACAGAGCATGCATTTTTGCTATGCGGTAAAAGCTTTGTTTTAGTTCAAACAGAATCTTTTGAATAAACAAGGTGCACTGTGATGTGTTTTGAACATTTCAAACGCAGTTTTAATTACGCACTTTATGCCATCAAACAATCCAAAGGTTTTTACAATGTAAATTTTTTGTAATTATGGCTTTCTCTTCTGAATGGTGTAAATACACTGAGAAATTGTTTGCAAAGCACTGTACATGAGCAATACATGTTAACATCAACCAAGCTGTGCTACAGCTGTGCTTCGCAATCTTATTTTGATACTAAGCAACAGTGTTGTTGTGATCATGTAAAATATATGAGAGCCTTGAGATGAACAAATGCTCTGTGAAAGTTTGTACAGCTTCGATCATTCTGGAATAGTTTCTGTCAGGCAAAGCTGAATAATGTTAATGTGGCCTGCAAAATCATACGAATTCTTGCGATGAAAACATATTAGTTATGAGCGTTTCTGAAAATTTTGCAAGATGTATGTCAGTGACAGCAATGACGTAAGGATGTCATGAATGATAAATAATCTAAAAATATTTTCTAACTGCTTCTGAAACAATATTAATGAAAAATTTAGCGATTTTACTTTTTATTTATATATACAAACAATTCGAATTGTCGACATGCAGAAAACGCCTAGATCAGTGATTCTTAACCTTTTCTCCTCCACGCACCCCGTAAGCAAATTTCGTTTGTTTCACGCCCCCTGACTTTAAATAAGCTGTAAAATAAAATGCATGTCTTGGTAAATTTATACAATCTTTATACTTTTAAGGTTTTGTAACAGACACGAAGCCCATAGAGTACAAACTCACACAGTCTGCACAATGCAGATTGATAAAAACAGACACAACAGAACGATTAATAGCGAGGTTGGAGATAGAACAACAGGGTTACAGACACATTTTTAACACAACAATAAATGAAATGCCCAGTCATTTCTGATCTAGCCGTTCATGAACCCTTAGCCTTTTGCACAACATATTTTTGTGAAGCAGCATTCTCAAAATTGATAATTGTTACGTCCAGGGGTGTAGTGTGGTGGGAAGTGGTGGGAACAGCATTCTCACACTTTTTTGCACTATAGTAACGTTACTTGAAGATTTAGATTTTTAATTTCAGTTTCTACGCGTAGTGGATTGTGAAAACTAAAGGAGCTTTTTGCGTGTGAGGACATCTGAGCAATATTTGGTGGTAGAGTTCACCTTTAACCTAAATCAGAGGTTTAGTGGTGTGGAAACGGCGTTTCCAAAGGCATTTCATTTACGTGCATTGTACACTGAGTACGCATACCATATTTTCGTGATTGAAAAACGGGACGCTTCAAAACAACGAGCCTTATCAGAAAAATGTGGTTCATAACTTGGCTGGAGTATATGTAGCTATTTTCTCTAAGTATTGCAGCAGTTTCACCTGAAGCGATTTAAATTCTAAAAGCTTCACTTTCACACTGACGTCAGATACAAAGTAGCGAACCACAACGAAGAAATTTAACCCTTTTTTTCCAGGGACGCCGGAACAGCAGTAGGGCAAGGGGCAGTAAAAGAGTTGAAGGCAATGAAAACGTTAAAAAACAAAAAAGTCGTTACCAATAATGTTTGTTTCTGTTCAGCGACAATCTTGACCTCAAAAATAATGACAGAAATTATGGAAAACTATTCTGAAGTTTCTGGGTGTGCGAATAGCTGCAATAAATATGTTTCAAGTCAATCTTGATAAACAATGAAATTACCTGTGACTCTTCTGAAAAGGCACCTCCGCCCCCTTTGCCCTCTTATGAAAGTGCAAGGGGGCAATGCCCCCGCCATGCCCCGCTCTCCGGCGTTTCTGCTCTTTTCTGTTCGAAGCATCAATAATAACGGAAACAAAATTCACTTTACTTAAATTTTGGAGCAGTTCAGCAGTAATCATCGGGGCAATGCAATTACACTGATTCACATTTTCTTCTTGCAATGGCAAATTTAGGTTCAAAATTTTTCGAAACCAGCTTGGAGGTTGTAATCAGAACTTTTGAAAGACTGTCCGTAAATAGCAGCGTGATACACAAAAGTAGCTTTTTTCGCTGCTAAGAGCAGAGGCTCATCAGAACCAGCAGCTTTGAAGAAGTGTGTCACACGAGATGACGACATTACTGCCTCAACAGAAGATTTTAGTTTTTTGGTTTCCAAGTGTTTGTCAATATCTGAGCGTCCGCCATGGCTAATTGAAAAAACAGATAATTCTAATTCAGCCAAGTAATTTTTAGACAAGGTCCAAATCGAAACCTAAATAAGAAACTGTTAGACAAAAAAATTATATAGACCTACCGGTAGTTTCAAAGTGATTCGACAAAATGAGAAATTGATAAATGTTTTTTGCAGAAGGAATGAGTTATAAGCATATCATTTCTAGCCGTTTGTACGTTCGTTAGGAGCTTGTTCAATCACTAGCCGAGTACTTTTAAAACCTGCTGAATAAACTATACAACGTAAATGTTAATTATTTGAAAATTCCCAAAAAGCATCGCGTGCAGCACAAAACGCCCTCGTGGGCCACATGCTGCCCGCGTGTGAGACCCCTCATCCAACACAACGAAACAGAAAAAACAAGATCACACATCACTCGTCAGCAAGTTAGCCAAACAGACCAGTGACAGCCTGCTAATATTCGTGTAGAGCTAAGCTGACTGACTGAATGCCTAACCGGGACATTTTGGTTGACTGACCGGGACGCCGGGACAAAGCCTTTAAACCGGGACTGTCCCGGCTAAAACGGGACGTATGGTATGCCTAACACTGAGGGTATCGAGTAATGTCCTCCAGGTCACCTAGTTAATATCAGCGGAGTCCATGCCAGGCAAGTACAGAAAAGCTGTGTTTTCATTTTTATGTACGGTGTTCGGATGAACACATTTTGCCATACTGCATGACGCATGTTGCATATATGTCCTCAGCTAGTGGTGAGGTTTCCTGCTTACAGCAACAACTGGAATGTGAATGGAACGTCAAGCCTCTGACCGGTGAGGCAGGTGCTCAGAGTACTGAGACAGTTGGTTTCTGACAATGTTATTGCACAACCTAACGTGCTTTATTTCAATTGGGTTGTTAAGAACCAAATATCAACTACCGCTACTATATTTTCTATTTTCATGTCTATGGCAACATGGTGGAGGAAAATATAATGTACCAGCAGAAGCTACAGAATATCTGTAGGGAGAAAGTTTGTTGTATAAACGTTTTTCGGGCAAATTTGGAGAATTGAATTGAATTGAATTTATTGACAAACAGCCAATGAAGGCAGGCCAAGGCCTGAAGAGCTCATTGGCAACGCAAAAACACAGAAAAAAAATGACACACATACACACAAATGAAACAGTAAAAACAGAAAACGAGTTCATATTAAAAGGGTGTATTTCTGGACAAAAACAAACACGTTTGTCTAAACAAGCGCAATGACGGAATTTTAGA
>Ga0210059_1006477_pt1 | contig 18756 bp, 8 predicted proteins | sample Ectturendosymbi2_FD_188042 | JGI IMG/M metagenome (GOLD analysis project Ga0210059, IMG submission 188042) | Ecteinascidia turbinata endosymbiont from Florida, USA - Sample 2 (SPAdes) (version 2) | ecosystem: Host-associated > Tunicates > Ascidians > Unclassified | place: Key West, Florida... | reverse complement strand
AATGAGATCTCTTCTTTTCTGTATATAAACCAGCTCGGTAATATCTCCACTTCATTCTGACGATATCCCTTGAAGAGTGTCAGACGAAAAGCTTTGGGATGAATCTCCTACTTCACGCCATCTTCAAGTTCTGTACCACCAAACGTCTTTACAAATGTTTTTCCAGACATTTGAAGATTATAGTCAAATGTAGTAAAAAAACATACATTTTAAGTTTGTGTTATCTCTAAAACAAGTAAACGCATTTTCTTGGTCTTTTGATAGAAGATAACCCTCATGTCGAAGTATATTGTCCCATTGAAATTTTTGGTTATCTTTTCCCCAATGAAAATTATTAATAAAACACTAGATTTTTCTTACCCTGACAAAGGGGAAAAAACTTTTTTGCGGTAAAAAAGCAACAGCTCTTTCATCCATAGTTGACTGCGTTCTGCACATTGACAGTAATCCACATTGTTGCACAAGTATTTAACCATAATGTGGACTTTCAATGATTTATTTGCAGCATGCTTTCATGTAAAAACAGTAGGCTGCAATGATCACTTCAGTTCAAGCAGTCTTGAGTTCATCAGTATTCTTTTCCAAACTTACAGAGGTTGGCAAACTTCTGGACACCGTGCTCTCGCTTACAAATTAAACAAGCATTTCCTCTGTCTTCATCTGCAAGCATTGGCTGGTCTGGACCATAAACACAATACTTAATGCAGAGAAGAGAATATCCATGTCTTTCACGGTGGACCAATCCCACAAGAAGCGACTTGCATTAGTTGTGTTGCAACCTCTCCGTTGGCGTTGCGTTGAATGTGCGATTCGCCACGAACAGGATGTGCGCGAAGAATAACACCCATATATATGTGGCGCGAACAAGCAATAATACAGTGATCGCGGCATGTGATCTCTATTGTTGTTTGCCGCCACAGTGTGAAGCTTTGCGCACTTTCCGCTCGGTCTTTCCGATCGCAACAGTTGCATTCTCAATTTTGTGCAAGGAGTTTATTTCCACTCTTGTTGGTGTTTCATCATAAACATGCTCAAAGTAGACTTTTTGAAGTTGTTCCCAGTAGTAGGCTTAAGGCTTGGTCAAAAAAACAGCATAAAATTTTCAAGTTTTCTCCTCACTGATTTTTACATCTTCAGCTTTACTCTTATATGTAGTACTTAGGAAATATAACTGATTGCTTAGTGATGCGTTGGCGACTGCTTCAACAAAAAAGTTCCTCACGAATCCTCATCCGATGCAACTTTCTTTTTTAACATGCCTTTCTTCTTTTTCTCAGTTCGTAGTTAAAAAAAAAGTTTTTTCTGTAATGACTTTTCCGTGCATAAAGTTGTCTATTTCTGTCCTATTTACAGGTTTTGTTAACCCGCTATACCTCAGAATTACGATACCCAAGTGAAATTGTGATCCAGCCATCAACACGGTCAGAGTACAGTGGCTAAGTCTCCCATCGTTCCATTACGGCTCTATTTGTGATGTGCTGAGCTCCTGGCGATAAATCTGGCAGAAGTGCACATACTGTTGCTTGCAACTTAAACAACACGCTCACCTCATTTCCGGTTGAGGAATAGGTTCCGGTATTCTAGGACTCTTGTATTTTCCGTCCAGCGCAATATTGTTCCACGAAACGTTGGGCGGTGGCATTGCCAGCACATTCGCTGAAGTGTCTTCATCATCACTCTGAAGCAACATTTTTGTTTCAGAGATAAATGAAGGCAGTTTAAGCGGCACATAGGCTACCATCGCAACAATGTCGTGGACCCAGAAAGGCAGCTCCCACCCATCCCACAGTCGAGTTACAGAAAACCAGTGATCTAATGACGAAAAGGTCCTCAGCTTTTCAAAGAGCTCATTGCTCAGTGAAAATGACCAAACATGGTTTGACATTTACTCATGCAAGATGGAAATACATAAAACAACAACTAACCGGTAACTACCTGTTCTGGGGACCTGGCGATAGAATCGCCAAAGCCATTAAATGTACTCCTTGAATGGTAAGCTACTGCGACCAACGATACCTGAGTTTCACGTAACACAAAGGCTGGTTTAGACAAGTGTTTCACAAATCGGTTTACGCGTACTCCATTAGTGTACCGTACGCTACGGTTCTCAAAGGGGTACGCAAACTTTTTAAGGGCCTTCATAATGAAATTTTGACGTGAAAGTGCGATAATTAATCATAGGTATATTTCTAATTACTGTGCTTGTGATTACAGTGAAGGAGTACTTGATAGACAAAATATCGCCCAAAGGATACATCACTAAAAAGCATGAGAAACACTGGTTTAGACAATCGCGAAACTGCGGGAAAGTCTTTGTTTATTCTATTGTCTGCTGGGAAGGCTTCCGAATGCGGAGAATTCGACCGTCGGTCTGCGGACCAGTACCGATTTTTTGCCGGTCCGCAAAACAACCTCAAAGAAAATTGTTAGCGTTCATGTTGAATTCGGTAAAACCCTGGTCAATGACATGTGGTTTGCGATTGAATAGACTGGATATTATGACGTACAATAAAAAACCTTGTTCATTCATTTTCATACCTACCTTTCCTCTCACGAGGGTTGCGCGGGCAGCAGTCCTATGAGTACTCGAAATACCTCACGGTTTTCAGCAATCTCTGATAGTTTTGTTGGCTCTAGTTTACACCAAGACGGTACCAAGCAAGGTCGGAGATGTAATCCGCCACCTGATCTTTGGTCGGACTCTGGACCGCTTTCCCGTGGGTTTAGCCAACAGGACTTGCCTCTCCCATCTTTCCTTAGGCATTCTGATGACGTGACCGAATCATCGTAGTGGAGATCTCTCTCTTCGGAGGAAAAGTGGCTCAGCATTCAGGGCTTTACGAATTTGACCGCTGCGCACTTTGTCGCGAAGTGTCACGCCGTGAAATTTTCGAAAAAAATCCTGTCTCTGCCGCTTGTAGTTGAGATCGCCCTCTTTCAGCTATCACCAAGATTCATGAACATACAGTAGGTGAGGATCGGATCGGAACAAAGCCCTCAAATTTGAGTGTATACCACTTTCTAACGACACAGTTCAGCAAAGGATTGAAGAAATGGCAATGGATGTCGAGGAGCAGGTTTGAAGTGTTAAAAAAGTCGAGGTATTTTGCGATTCAACTCGACGACGAGTCAACTGACGTGAGTAGTCGTGCCATTCTTCTTTGTTTCGTGCTTTATGTGGGAAAAGAACATTAACTTACCAGGACGTACCACCGGTTCAGAAGTATTTAGCCTTCTTAACGAATACTTTAGTGAGAAAAGATAGACTGGGGAAACTGTCGGAGTGTGCAAGCGTGGACGGTGTAGTTGCAAAAGTGAAAGACGTAGCGCACAAAGAAATGTTGTTAAATCATTTCATAACCCATCGGGGGCATTTAGCTGCAAAGAAACTGCCTACTGATTTCAAATACGTGCTCGGCAACGCGGGAAAAAATGTTAATGAACTCGAAGTAGACAATTGAACTCCAGACTATTCAAAACACTGTGTGAAAGTACAAATTCGCAACATGAAGATCTTCTCCATTCAGAAAAGAACGAGATCTTTCGTGTCTTGTTGAGCTCAAGAAAGAAAACAGTTTTCAAGAGAAAAGAATAAGTAGAATTTCTTTTGGGTAAAATGTTGACGAGCAACCTTGCGCATTTGGCGGATATATTTTGCCATTTGAATAAGTCTGATGTATCTCTGCGGGAGTTTGAACAAATATCTTTGCACTGAGAAACAAGACAGAGGCTGGGAGTTTGGAAATAGCTTTGTACGAAAGGGCGATACAGAAATGTGTCCGACTTCACACGATTTTTAACAAGTGTTGATGTTAATCCTAAACAGTTATTATAGACTATCAGTCAACATTTGAAGGAACTAGCTAATACTTTTGATTATTATTTTCCCGGACATGAGGATCCTTGAAATGGAAGCCTTTGGATCAACAATACTTTCACTGAAAATTTAAATACATGCGAACAACAGCTTTCATTAACAAAATGATTGCGATAATCTGTATTTGCGAATTCATTGAGAATTTTGCGATTGTACGTTACCGGTCCGTAAAAATTGTGTTATTTACCTGTCCGCTGTTGTGAAAAGGTTGAGAACCACTGGTCTAAACCAGCCTCAGGAGCTAAACAGCTGACAAGATGTTGCATAGTTTTGCTCTATTTACCAGACCCTTTACTCGATAAACTTGTATTGCAGACTGCTCAACATGCTGCTGTTATAGTTTTGCACATGAATCAAAAGCTTACTGGGCTTGTGAGTTCATCTTCACTGCGTTTGTCTTTTTGAGACAAATTGCGCTGCGATTTTCCGGACGGATCATTGTGCATCCAGGCCCGACAAATCGGATACAACGGAGTTTCTTCGGTAAATAAGGCAAGATCTATGTGGCGGTCGAACAACTTCATTACGAACGAATCTGAAAGAAATTCATGTCAAAAAGGTAACGCAGGCAAAAGACAATAAAAAGAGACAAAATAAAAACCACGCAAAGCAGAGAAGCGCAAAACATGGGTTTTCGGCAAAAACTGTTTTGATATCGGGGATGACTTCGGCCGAAGTATGGTGTTTTCCTCCCCAAGATGCACCACCTGTATCTCTGATAGTGTGTGAGTGACTAAAGGTTAGAAATGAGCTCGACCGATGCATCGGCCTGCCGAGATATATCCGCTGATATGGCGATGTTGCCGATGCATCACATCAGCAAAATTCCGCTGAGGTATATTGGCAATATTTGCTCATTAAAGCCGCTACACCATTGTTCTGCACGGAGTATTTGGAAACCCAAATTGTTACTTCGTCTGAGTGACTAACACAAATTCTCTGCCCTGCTCCTGCAAAAGTGGAAATTATCTCAGTTGTCACTACGAAAAAGTTACCGATAAAATGAGAGGTCGTGCCTTGCATGAGTTAAATATCACAGACTGGAGTAAGCAGCAACATACGGTACAAGTGCTTTTTTAATTAAAAATGGTACAAAAACAAGACGTGGCTCTGTGCTTGTGAAATGAGAAATGTACTATTTTGCTTTCCATGTTTAGTTTTTGGAGGTGATGCAATTTGTAAAAAAGATGAGCAAAATTTTAGTATACCAACACTAAACAGAATTAAAGATCTGAAAAGCATTGAAAGTGTAAAAAGCATATTAAAAATGTGATTACAATGTCACTTTTGGGCAGTGTTGATCGGAGTTGTAAGTCGGGCCGGGCCGGGTTCTGGCATAAGGTTGCCAAAATGTGACGGGCCGATTTCAGGCCTGCATACAAAACTTTTTTATAACATTCAGAGTAACGATTTTTTTCTTTCGTGAAGTGCATTTGTTCTGTTCACCGTGGTGTTTTCTGTGAATGAAGTGATTGTGATTTTTCTTCAGCTAATTCTGTTTGCAAACACAGCTGCGTTCTTTTGTTCTCTGCTCGGATTAGTCTCACACTCTTTTTGACAGCGGTGAGAAAATCAGCACGCAATGGCATTACTTATGGCATTACGTCGAAGAGATCAATCATTCACGCGATTTTGGGCTTATTTTAAGAAACGATGGCCTACAAACCCGCTTTTCATGCCTATAGCACTATCCTACATAGTTTCTTTTATGCCTATAGCGCCATCGTGGATAATTTCGTGATAGTATCTCTTTTGTCCTGAGAAACATTGCATTCCACAACATTATCGTTGATTAACAAACTTTGTGCTTGTTTAAGCCAATGTTTTGATCAAGGTGGTTGCTATTTTGGGTGTGATAAAACCGTGTACCTGCAGCTATACCCGTACACTACGTTTCTTGATACCCTGCAGTTGGACATATCTTGACTCACTCGGTAAATTTGGCTCTCGGGCCTTAATCGGGCTTCAAAAACAAATGTCGGGCTCGGGACGGGTTCAGGCTTGTGTTTTCGGGCTCGGGCCGGGTTTCAAAATGAGGCCCGTTTACAACTCTAGTGTTGATATTCCAGCTAGGCTAAGTGAGGTCTACTAACTTTCACCAATTAGCATAACAGGAAGGTAAAGAAGAACCGTTAAATTTTATCCTAGGTAATAGAATGCATTACATTTTGACGACAGTTTCACATAACCCTGCGTGGGCATGATGAAAGACCTGACTCAGACAACCCAGGCATTTTTACAGTAGAGGGCCCATAAATTTTGCAGCTAAGTTAGACTCAGACTTACTTAAACACTTGGAAAGTAGGCCTACAGTGTTTGAAAGCATTTCCAAGACTATTCAAAAGTATAATCGCTTTGTTCCCTCATTGGTGGGTGTTGATTTTTACTGGGTGTACTGGGTTTAATACAAGAGGTTCAAAATTCTCTGGGTGGTGCTGCAGGTGGAGTTGGTCTGAATTTGCAGTTCACGGCGAATTTGGGTTTGGTTGGTAGAAAGTCTATGGCAGTGGTTCTTAACATTTTTTGTCTCATTTACTCTTTACCAAAATAAACATAATTGATTTTACCCCCTACAATGTTTAGTGTGTCAAGGCTTGACTTTCCTGGAAAGGGTCGGGGAAGGTTCTCCTGGAAAAACGTTGCAAACTTACAATCAGATATATGAATTTTTGTGCTTACTGCACCGATTTTAGGGTAATGCTTGTACGAAACTTTTCAGTCACTGGGTTGAAACTTTTATAAAATGCTCTTACAGGTAAGCATGAATACTTTTAAAAAGTGGTAAGAAGTGATTTACTGATGTTGTTGAAATTCTAAAAGCAGTTTCATACGAACCGGCGTATCACTGAATCAAGGGGCAAAACGTTTGGAAGAAGGAATTCACAGTCATGGTTAAATTTTTCTTTTATTGAGAAATGACAAATAATTTCAACCAGCCAGTCACTCAGTGAGACTTTTGTGCTTGTTTTCTACGCACAATATCTGAGATTCTGGGAACAGTGGTTGAAAGAGATACACCCCATGTCGGCCTTGCGAATCAATCGAGATCGATGTTTTATTTTATAGACATAATTGAGGAGAACCCTGCCTCACACAGACAAGCATTTTGAAATGGTGTAATAACTTCGTATGCGGGCTTCGACTGCATTGGAAACTCTTCGCCCAATCCACATCACATACTGGAAAAGTTACAGTTGCAAGAAATGAATTTGGAATACAGCATCGTTTAACATTGAAGATCAACCAATTCATCTTTATAAAGCACTTTGAAAAGACGAACCCGTGCCCTGATAAAATTCACATGTTTAGTTACGTGCTTCAAAACTATTTTCAAGTTTTCTAGAAGGGTTTGACTTGCCAGTGCATTTCGATGAAGAACACAAGGGGAGAAAAATGATGTGCGGTGCCCGTTTATTCACCAGAGTTGTAAAACCTGACTCCACCTAGTATAGAAGGGGCGCCATCTGTACATAGCGAGCCAACGTGATTCCATGAGTTTATTTTGTTAAAAGAAATTATTCATTTCTTTCTGATCATCAGTCACTTCAATAGTCGTCTCTACACTTTCGCACATGAAGAACTCAATCTTTCAGCTCAACTACATGCATATATTGCCAGTAAACCAACAAATACGTGCAGTTCGACATGTCAGTTGACTCATCTAGCTGAAGGTGGCTCTTGCCTTATTACTTCAAATTTCATCTGCTACGTGATTTAAAACATCACAAGACATAACACTTATACGACAACGTATACTGTATTGTTTGATAAATAAGTTTTCTTAAGTTTCGTATTTTGTTCTATTTTCGATTATATCCATGCGGCAAGTCACTCCCCAGTTGTATGCGGTTTCTTTTGCTGTTGTAAAAGCAACGCGACAGGCTGCTTCCAATCCTAACGTGTCTTCAGAAACAAGCCCTGATATAGGCAGAGTTCCTACAGCACGAAATTGAGCGTGATAGGTCTGCAAAGACATGTGGTTGTCATGTACGTGTGTGGGATGGAGTGAAGCGAGGTTACAAAATTGACGGCTTCATCGAACCCATTACCAGGCACGTTGGAAAAAAAGATACGCTGAGGTTTTTGAACATCATCTTTTATGAAGAAGTGGACCCGAAGTCCACGTTATGATTCTAGATAACTTATTTTTTGACACAATAACTGAGAATGTTGAAACCCGCGTTTATAACTCATGGATAACTCATTCACTGAAAAGACCATAGAAGGCTTTCCACTGTTCACACTGTATCATGCTGCGAAAAGAAAAAGAAACTGTCGTTAGAGTCTGGCCATTGTGAAAACCGTGAAATGTATTGCACAATAGAAGCTTTTTATTCTGAAAGAGCTACAATCTCCTTTTGCGTACAAACTCCAAATGAAGTCGTGAACAGAAACAGTTTTACGCACATGGCGTGCTCAATTGAATCTGGCAGCGCACGTGTGCAAAGATTAACTAAAAAGAGAAAACTTAAGCATAACTCTGGACCATAATCCAAGGTGCAACATCTCTAGTTTGTGTAATATATCCGTAAACCTACTTCGCAAAAATGCTTTACGACGCCTGACATTAAAGCCTGTCATCGATCTACGAATAAAACACTGTTGGATGTAATTTTGTGTTTTGTCCTGTAACTAACTAGCCTAATAATCTAGGATATTACAATTTCTAAAAATTATAAAAATGTATGTTCAGTAAAATTTCTGATTCAGTAAATTTACCCCCTAGAAAGATGAAATTTACCCTGGGGGTAAATTTACCCCAGGCTAAGAATCACTGGTCTATGGGGTGTATTCCAGTACGCGTCTTGAACACATGCTTGACGCTTTCTCACCCTCAAATCAGAAATACCGTAGAATATCATCTTCAAGTACCGTAGTGACTTGAGTCAGAATCGAAACCGGTTAAGTCGGGCTCAAATTTGCGCTTGAATTCAAATCTCAAGACGGCTTCTGGAAAATACCATTATTACCGACAAGCCTGACATAAGTTAGCCTCTTGCCTGAGTCACGTTCTGGCATACTACTTGCGATTTAATTTTAAAGCTTTCCCTAGTGTGAATGAGTGATGTGATCAGCTATGGTTGTTTCTGTGCTCGATATATTGATTTAGTGTTGACTACGACAACTGCAGTTGGTAAACTGTGATAATGTCATTTTAAGAACACCAGTGTTGTGCGGACACAAATGTGCTTACTCAAAAGACTGTGAAGTGAATGTTATGCGTGTGGAACAAGGGCAGACTGCAATTGATGAGCAAACAACGAACTAAATCTTATTACTCGCGTTGGGTTAATATGTACATTTAACTTAGAAGTAGGGCTTCACAACCTTTTCACTATTGCCAGCCGTATCACGCTTATTTTTGTGAATTCGACCGCACCAGTGAGTTCAAGTTATTTTTATTTTCTTGCAATTTTTCTGTTCAGCTTCCACACATTGACCCTAGCCTGCTTCCACACGTCTGTTTGACTGTCATTCTACAAAGTATCCGCATGTAGATAATGGGTTATTTTTAGGGCAACCAAAAGTCAATACTAAGTTAAAATTTTTCTGCCTTTTCAGAAGCTTATGAAATGTCCGAAAACCAAATCTCACGCTGATACCATATACGACTCCAAAGTTATTAGGTCAAAAAAAGTCAAAAATTTATCGTTAGTTCAAAATTTCTTGCAGCACAGTTTTTCCTCTTTATCAATATTTTATTAAAGCTGTAACAGATATTGACATGCTTTTGCAAGTTTATTTGCAATTCTGATATAATACTGGATTTTTTGCGACTTTGGATGTAATAATGTTGTTTTGCCCACCAATGGATGATTGAAAGTACGCTACGCGTGGTAGCACCTGTTGTTGAAGTATAACATTGCAAAACCTTCTCAGTGATTTCAGCAGATTTATTGACATTGGATATTTCTCTTGTGCGTTTGGATTGATATTCGTCTACGGTTTGTTACATCTAGTTTCGTTGGGTCTTTTACACTTTTGATTTTTGTTTCATTTTGGCGGAAAAAGGATTTTTAACTTATCGGTTTGATTTCTAATATATGCTTTGTATTCCGCATTTCAATTGCCAACGCAGGTGGTTGATGATAAAGTCAAAATTTTAAGTTTTTACGTCAAAAATTGGTTACCCTAGTTATTATGCACGGCCGCCGTAACAGACATTTTAAATTGTATGTACACGGCCGCATGAAGTTTTAACGACGGCCGCAGATTGTGCACATGCACCACTGCTTTAAGGATACCAGTGCCTCACTAGTCATTCACCTCATTTCACTGCAGCATAGCAATATACAGAAGTCTCACAATTGGTTCGTAGAAAGAGAGATGTCATACGTCAACAGCCCACGCGGCCGAGGAAAACGTGATGCTGTTTAGTCTTGATAAAATCTTGGTTAGGAGAAGCTGCAGCACCCCCACGAATCACAGTCACGAGCCGCCACTTATCTTTAAACTACTTCCACTTTCCAACTATATTTTCCCATTGCTGAGTACTGCACTGCTTTGGACTTCGATAGATCTAGCAATATTTGATTTTTGGCTGCGGAGGAGCCTTATGATTTGTTAGAACACTTTGTTGTCTTGCCGTTAATTGGAATGTAATTTGTGCCCAAAATTCTCCCAACATTGCATTTTGGACTATTTTACCACATGGGCGAAATGACAGCTGCTTTGAACAGCCGCCACTCCTTTTCCTCATCTGCTGCGCATTCCGGGAGGTCTCCGAACAAAGATGATACGCAGTGTGCTAAGGTGTTTCTTACATCCTCGTCCAACGGCCTCCACTTTATGCGGCAGCACCTATCAGTCCTGCTCGTTCACGTAAGCCACGGGTTCTTAACCTGTGTTCCGTGAATCCCAAAGGGGTCCATGAATGTCATTTAAAGGGTTAATATGTTTTGCTCTGACATTCCGAAAGGTTAATAAGCTTTGCAAACATTTCGATTACTACTATGATGATTACGACCTAATTCGAAATATTGATTGCAACGTATCTTCTTGAGGGGTTCGTAACCTTTGTTATGATGTACTAGGGATCCATGACTCACAAATTTTAAGAAACGCTGGCAAAGCCCTGTTACTTTTAAGTTACAGACAACCAAGTGGCAATCGGTCCACAGTGGGCGACTACATGAAAAACTGACGTGAAAAGAGGTTGGAAGATAGCAGCAATACAGTTATTCGCAGGATACGCATAATAAAGTATTTCTCAGTCTGACCAGCTTTTGTACCGGCTTAAAGATGGTTCATCCGTATGCTTTGAAAAACTCTGAACCAGAACATAACGATTGCCTATTTGCTAAGGAAAAAACGTAAAGTTTACCTTTTGGTTAGACTCCCCGGGTAAGACAAACAGCCTGAAACAGTCCATTTGATGCAAAAATCACCTGCTTTTGCGTTTGTGCATAGCGTTTATATGGAAAACACTGCCACTGCAATCTAAAAGATTGTATTTAATTACAAAATTGAAGTTAACCAAATGGAGCCGAGTAGCTGCATTAGGATTTTTTGCCAATGCTGCGCGAAGTCGATTCAGTTCAAGATGAAACAAGACTTCTAAACAAACCCCCAAGCTTCACGTGCAAAAATCTTTCAAGATTTAATCACTCCTTGATTCTGAGAGTACCTTTGGTCACCATACCATGTCAAACATGACACAAATTACAAACAATCTTACTAGATTTGTGCTTGTCATCCTTGTTTTCATCTTTTCGGCGTCGTTTTTTAGAACTTTTCGTTGGTGTTGGAGGTCTGTAAATGAAATGAACTCAACTTGCACAGTCACAAACAAAGCTTTTCCAGGATATCCAAATTTATCACAAAAAAAAAAGCTTCACAACCAGGGCTGTGGAGCCGAAACTCAAATTTTAGGCTCCGGTTTTAGCTCCAAGCATCTAAACTTGTTTGGCTCCAGTCCCAAAACGATTTTGTCCAGTGAAAACTATTGTATTATTTGTACAATTGTATTATTGCACCAAGCATCTAGATGAAGTGTTGCGAAATGATATATTTGATAAATAGTGGGACAAGGCCAAAAAGTTTGATAAGCCCTGAGCTACACACAGCACAAACTCAAGCTGTGGAACTGGAAACCAAATTTCAGGCTCCGGCATAAAAAGATTTTGGCTCCGGCTCCACAGCCCTGCTTACAAACTGATTTAAGCATGGGGGTTATGAGGCAGAAGAAACGCAGCATCGCCCTCTTATAGTGTCTCCTGTTCTCGCATAAGTTACTGCCCAAATGGCGCAATTAGTTGTTCAGTTTCTAATACGAAATGCGCAAAAGCTATCAATACCACTGCCTACCAGTAGTCGCGTACGTGACCAAGTACCGTATTGTTTCAATTCATCACATCCACGTGTTTTCGAAATATATATATATACAGATATGAAAAGTCACGCTATGATTTTTATGCGTCAGTATCATAAGAATCAGTTAGAAACTGTGCTTTAGCATTGAAAACTAATTAACTTGTGTCTTTTCGTTGTCGTTGCAATATTTTGCTCAACTAAATTTGTGGCTTTTGTTATTTCATTTGTGCTTAACTTGGTGTGCATTTTGTTATTTTGCAAACTTCAGCTTTGTTTTTACATTTGGTAGTTAACATTTTACAATATTTAGTAGTAGCCCACAGTCCGCTCGTATTGATCGGCTGGCGGATGACTTTGAAGAGTGTAATACCATATGGTCATTTCGCTGTCTCCTTGTGCAATGGAACAGCGGAAGTTTGCTGAGAGAGGGCTTAATTTATGTCTCTTTCTATTAGTTGTCTGTCGATCGACGATAATGCTGCTCAGCGCGTTCATTTGTGTCGGTGCATGTGGTTCCATAGCTCCAAAGGTGAGGTGCACAAACGACCACATGCTGTACAGACGGATCCCTGCCGCCTTGTTGTTGAGGGTGGACTGTGCTGTTGGGGTCTGCGCATACGCTTTGCTCCAGCCACATCAATATGTTGCTGTTCAAATGTTGTCAGCCCCCTTGCCCTTGTACACGCCATTCATCACGGTCACTGACCAATTCCTCAAGTCTGGCGGAAGGAATCCTGCATTTACTTAAGGATGACTTAATTTGGTCCTTGAAACGCTTCTTCTGACCACCACCGAGCGTCAGCCGCAGGGGGGGTTCACTGTAAAGCAGACGGTGGGGAAGTCTTTTTACTGGCATCCTCATCACGTGACCAAGTCACCTTAGTTGTCTTCTGAGCAGTATCTTCTCTTATCATGTGCCCGCTCTGCGGCAGATCTCGACATGAGGTATTTTGTCCCACCAGTGCATGTGCAGGATAATTTGAAGACGCCGAATGTGAAAGGCCTCGACGGCTCTGATGTGAGGAAGGTACGGTGTCCATCCCTTACAAAGATAGAGCAGTGTTGAAACGCAGATGGCATTGCAAACGGCTATCTTAGTGTGTGTAGAAAGGTTACGGTTCATATAAACGCGCTTAAGCAGCCTCACGAAGGAAGCAGACGCGAGATATTGTTGGATACATATTGTTGGATATCCGCAGTGAGATCACATGGGGTGGTAACGATGCTTCCCAGGTACGTGAATTGTTCAGTGATCACCACTGATGAAAAAGGTTGATCACCACTGATTAAAAAGGTTGATCACCATTGACGAAAAAGGTTGATCACCATTGATGAAAAAGGTTGATCACCATTGATGAAAAAGGTTGATCACCACTGATGGAAAAGGTTGATCACCACTGATGGAAAAGGTTGATCACCATTGATGAAAAAGGTTGGGGGCGGTGAAGAATCTGATGGGGGGTAAATGACTTCCGTTTCTTTGGAGTTAACAACCAATCCTGCACGAGAGTATGCAGAAACGATTGCATCCAGCTGTCGCTGCAGGTCGCCTGGCGTGTGGCTGGGTAGGACAGCATCGTCTGCGTACTGTAGACTGAAGATGGTGTCGTTTGCTACTTTGGTCACTGCTGGGAAACGGCCGATATTAGCTCTTGCATTGAAATCTCCAAGTACGTTGAGCTTGTCTCTTCCAGGTACCTGCATTAGAGTGGATCACAGCATCGTGTAGTAGTGATCCTTAGTCTCATCGTCGGATGTTAATGTCGGAGCGTACGTGCTGATGAAGGTGGTATATCGACGTTTTGCGAGAAGTATTCTGAGTCATCAGACGTTCGGAGATTGCTACTGAAGATTCAAGTAGTTTCTGAAGGAGTTTGCTGGAAATGGCAAACCCGTCACCGTCAATACGCCTGGAATTCACTGGAAGCCCTTTCCAGAAAGGGCTTTCAAAGAAAAAGGCATAACCGCTGGCCATTACATTGTAACGCGAGAGTTCGGAACAAATGAGACGCGACAGTTCGGAAGAAATGATAGCAGTTCGTCGGCGGGGACAGTTGGAATTGTCTGCATCAATCAGGGTTCGTACATTCCAATTCCAAGTAGCAGTTTTGATGTGTCGAGGTTTTGCTAATCGCTTGCGTTGTCGACTGCTGGGATGGATGCCCTAACGACCACAGTAAACCGTTCCGGTCAACAATGGAACATACAATTGTGGGCTACCTTTTCTAAGTCCGCAGACCGCGAAATAAGAACAGAAATGCTTGCAGCAGTACCCACTGCATTTCGAATCCTAGGTTGATGCGATGCTCTAGAGACCACTAAATCAAGCACATGGCTGCAGCAGTGCGTATCGCTAAGGAATGCAGCACGTGCACTCTACCTGCACACCTCTGAAGGCACCGATCATGTTACTGCCTCCATCGTATTCGTGCCCCCACAACATGTTCAAATCAAGCCCAAGTTAGGACAAATTTGTTAATAAGCAATCCGCTAGTGCTTCCCCAGTGGTGGAAGTGGCACGAAACATAGAAACTCTTCATGAATCTCTTTGTTTATGACAAAACGGTCATATAAGCTGAGCTCAACACAACATGACCACTTTAGATGTCTCGTCGACTAACACAGAGTAGTGACCTACTTCGCGTTTGCCATATCTTTAACAATTTGATTAACAAGCTGATTATCCCGTTTTGCGTATGCCTGTTGATGTACGAAGCATTACGTGGAGCATTCTTAAACAAGTCAAATGTAACTTCATCAGCAGCATCTAAGCGCAGTCTGAATGCAACTCCAAAACCTCGTTAATCAGTGTGAAAGCAACTGCGATATGACCGCGTAAGGCGACTGCTGACGACCGCAAACCTCGACAACCTTGATTACGTGTCTCAGCCCAACTTTGTTTTGCTCTGTGATTTTTCTTGCTTTCGAAAAGCATATTTCTCACGTTCACGTTTTCATCATTTTTGCTAATTCTGAGAAATGCATCAAACTAGTCTGCGCAATGCTGGTGGGATTGGCGTGTCTGATGAGATTTATAATCTTCTTTTTCCAATGTTGTCACTGATTTCACCAACAGACCGAGAGTCTTAGCGCTGCGACTGACAAGATCAGGTGCGAACGCAACGCACGATTTGAAAAATTCCCCTTCACGATTTTTGCGGTTGGGTAAGCATTCAAACTCCGCAAACCATCGCATTTGGAAACGACGCTTCTGGAAGCCTATGTGCACCACCGGAAAATCGTACGGAGGTGAAGTCCAGTTATATTCAACAATAAAATTTTTCGATCGCCTTCGCGCCAAGAACGTCCCACAAAGTTCTTATGTCATTACTTTTATAAAATCCAGGAAATGCAGAGCAGCACGCACGTGTTCCGGTTTACTCCCATGCCTATGCAGCACAGTACACCGAGTTGTTGTGGATACCAGTACAACAACGTAGGAATGAAGATATTTCCTAAACTGCGAAGATTCATCACTGCCTGATTTGATACCTAATGTGTTGCTAAGCTTTCTAGTACTACTGCCGAACTTTCTGTAACACACCCTACCTCGAATTAGAAAGTTGGTGAAGTACTTACCGAGTAGATCAAATCAACATCATTGTTTCTAATTGCATAAAGTGCTAAGGGAGGGCTTCAGCCCCTCTGGCTGCACCTTTGTTCATGTGTAGTGTTTTGCGCTAATTTCAATCAATGAATCAGATTGCTTGCTACCCATAAACTTAGCAATTCCAAAAGAATATTGATATAATCAACGTTCAAAAACACATTTTTCTCAAAACCCTAGAAATCTTGGTTTTTCATGAGTCTTTCTCTAATGTGCACAAAACTCAAGTTTTGAAATATTGTCCTGAACTGGAAACACTATAGTAATGACCGAAAGAGTACCTATCAAGTAAAGATATGGAACTTTTTGAAAAGTTTTGCGACATGATGTTTCTCAACAAACTGCACACGTGTAAAATTCATTAAGCTCTGGATGTCGAACCACAAGAGAGATTCCAGTTAAGACTCTTCAGTCATCTGACCAGAAAGCCTGAAGTTTGGCGAGGCGAGCCTTGTTGGTTACACCCATAGGAGAGCAACCCATAGGATGTCTAATTGTCCAAGGGCCTGGTGGCGTGATTACACCTTCCAATCTCGATTGGTTCTGTCTTGGTGAGGTTTTGTGAGACTTGCTAGAACTGCTGCCCGCACCATTATCCCGAGAGGAAAAGCAAACGTTAAAATGAGTGTGTTAAACAAAAAATGCAAATGTTTCTGAAAAAACAGTTTTTGCTTGTATAATTTTAGTTTCGATTTTCTACAACTAGACTAAGGCATCACCAACTTGGCTGATGTGCAAACAAAATTTGTTTTTTTTATTTACAAGTAATTTTCATTCTTGTTTAGAACTGTTGACTCACAACTGTTTCAGTTGTTTTCAATTTTTCCAAATCTTTTTTTCCTAATGGTGTTGCGATCGGAAAGCCTGAGCGGCATGTGCGCAAAGCTTCACACTGTGGTGGCAAGCAACAATGGAGATCACATGCCATGATCACTCTATTATTGCTTGTTTGCGCTACATATATATGGGTGTTATTCTTTGCTCACATCCCATTCGTGGTGAATCACACATTCAACCCAACGCCAACCGAGAGGTTACAACAATGGCTAATGCTGATTGAATATTGTGATTCATGATGTTTTGACACAATTACAGGTTACAGTGAGTAACAGCAAGGGATATAGACAATAGCAGCCAAGTCACCAAATTTTGCTACAAGAATTACTGTGAACACTTCTATCTGCCAAAGTGGAAAAAGTGTCTGAGCTACAGGACAACATACGTTTTCATAATTCAGAATTTCACAAAATGTCATTGCTTGCAAATAAGATCAATACAAACATTTAACAGTTCTCCTGGTACTTATTGCCTTGATTGTCAATTGCAGTGCTCTTTTTTTCAGACTAGCAGGTCATTACTAACTACTTTGTAATGGCAGGAGTGTGAAAGCTGCCACCACAAAATTTTTTTTTTCACACCAGATGACAGTGTTTGACAAAATCATAGTTTTGGTCATTTCAGCACATTTAGTCAACAAATTCCAGGAAAACAAATTAACTCAAACGTAACTAACAAAAAGCACCAAGTATGAAAACTGGTACAGTAGTCCCTGCTTATTAAGCCCACAGTTAATAAGCCCAACTGCTTATTAAGCCCAAAATTGTCCAGTCCAGAATTACTCCATTTATTCCTGTGAAAGAAAAAATGCTTTATAAGCCCAAACCCTGCTTAATAAACCCAATTTTCAAACACATTTTGTTAAAATTGGGTGAAAAAGCATCACAACACACATGTCTTTGTCTTAATTTTGACAGTTTTACACTTCGTTATACTGCTGACCTAGCTCTTAATTCAACTGTTTCATCACAGATCGTTAAAATCAATAAGCAAGACAAATGGTGCTCTGTAGAATTTATTTTCAAAATGGCAAAGAGACGTGCAGATGAAATGAATGTTATTTTGCTGTAATAAACAAAGAAATTCGCTTGTTACTTTGACTGTTGTACACCTTGTTAATAGATTTAACAATTTTTAACGATATTACAGCCAGCCATACTCATTTACGCACATGAGAGTGGCAAAAATTTGTTCCCTGGTTAATAAGCCCAAAATTGTCCGATCCCAGGTGGGCTTAATTAGCGGGACTGTATTTGGATTATCACAAAACTGTTGCATCAGTTTTAGTGAAAATTTGACGATGAGCATTGATTTTAGTTAGAAACTAACAAGTGTAACAGATTTTAAAGGTTATGAGTATTCCATTGTTTCCATTAAAAAAACTTACAATTTCTGTGATTCTTCAGCGTGGATCTCCTGTTCTTCCTCAGCTCCTGAGGGTGTTGTGACAACTTCAGTTAAACTGTAACAGTACACATAACAAAGCTTTGTAGATGAGAACATTGCTAAATGCTTACTTGCAAGGCTTATTCAAAACATTAAAGAGAAAGCAGAATCAGACGCCAAAACTCCCACAAATTTATATGCCTATTGTTAAATACTGTATATCTATGATTAATCATGATAAAATATTTTGTCATAAGAAATTTTAGAGCTACATGCTTATCTTTCGAAATGCTGAAGGGGTACATGCTCATCTGTCGGAATGCTAAAGGGGTATGTGGCCAGAGAAAGTTTGGGAAGCCTTGCTCGAGCATGATTTATAGATTTATTAGAAATCTCAACATGAACTTAACTTAAACACTTCAATAAAACCTGCCTTATGATGGTAACTGGAACAAATATCTTGTTGATTTTCATTTGTTTACAACATTACCACAATAACAATAAGCACAATTTCTATAACAGCTAGTTTGTCCCAACATAATTCACTAAATATACCAAGTTTAAATATAAGTCTACAGCTTCTATCACATGTATATTTTCTCTTGAGGGTTTGCTATAGCATCATGTAGATATGTATTGATACAACAGCACTATTCAATGAATGATGAAGTCAGCATTAATATTATTAAGTGAAAAATGTGCAGGACATGTATCTTACCTTTCTCCTGCATTTGCT
>Ga0210059_1006476_pt1 | contig 18758 bp, 14 predicted proteins | sample Ectturendosymbi2_FD_188042 | JGI IMG/M metagenome (GOLD analysis project Ga0210059, IMG submission 188042) | Ecteinascidia turbinata endosymbiont from Florida, USA - Sample 2 (SPAdes) (version 2) | ecosystem: Host-associated > Tunicates > Ascidians > Unclassified | place: Key West, Florida... | reverse complement strand
TTGACTAGTGGCAAACGTATTTTATTGAATAATGCCAGTGGCGGGATTCAAATTTTTTAAGAACAGGTTCTCCCACTCTTGACTCACTAACAACAGGTTCTCTTATTATCAGTCTCCAGAGGCAAGCAATGCTGGTTGACCCGATATAAGTGGTGCAAAGGTTGATCTCTGTGTTGCCAACTGGTGCAGTCCAGCAAGGGAAATTACTGATTTTAGTTATTTTCCCAACTTTGAAAAACCTACAGCCTCAAAAAGATAGCTAAATTCCTAACAGCTGTAGTGGTGTCTGCATATATGGAAAAGTAAAAAAAAACAGCTGGCAGCGCTTGCCGTCGGTGTAGCCTTTGTAACGACACTTTCGTTCGGACCAGATTTTAGTCAAACCTGAATTTAGTCTTGTTTTTCACTATTAAAAGTTAGTAACAGGTCTATGAGAGATTTGCTAAAATAAGTTGTAAGTAAGAGGTGTTCATGGCGAAAATTGAGAACTTCTGACTTAAGCCAACAACCGGTTCTCGGGAATAAAGAAATTCCAAGAACAGGCTTTTGTGAACCGGTCGAATTCCATCACTGAACGTAACTCAGTTTGAAATTTTTGCTGATTGCATCATACTGCTATGTTGTTTTAAAAGTATATCTCAAACACTTTAAAATAATAAGGTATCTAAAGCAAGCAGATAGCCATAAAAATAGAAAAAACAAAAATCCGAAGCTTTGCAAAAAGTTTCAAATGGTTTTAAAAGTGTTTAGCCCGAACAGCACTGATGGAGTAGAGAGACTTAGGCTCCGTTTCGGAAGGATGCAGATGGCGGTGGTGAGCCTTTGTCTCGAGCAGGGCCGCAACCAGCTGATATTTTCGGGGAGGAGGAAATGATTGTAACTTATTTTTGTACCTAACAACTGAGAAAAATTTCGGGGAGGCAATTGGGCGGTTTGTTGCAATTTTATATAATCAAATCGTTTCAAAATAAATCTTGAAAAATCGTTGCTTTAATTGAAAGCCAATATCACTGTCTTCTCCAGGAAGCACAAAATTCAATCAAAATTTTTCTGAAAAAGAAGGAGGGTGGGCATTAGTTCACAGAAAAATACCATCGAAAAAGGATGACATCGTACACGCACGGATTTTATTTGTGAAAGACGTATATGTGCACGTAACATTTACTAACGGATATCGATTTTTCTTATCAAAGACTGAGACAAAAACATATTTTGCCGTTTGGTTAAGTTCACATGCTGACATTGATGAAATCAAACAGACTCTCCACAGCTTACAATGAAAGTTTCGCACATATCAGTGAGCAAAGTTTCCGAAGTTTCAAAAAGCATCTAATTTCCCTTATCTGAGTTGAAAAAGAAGTAATACAATAAGATAAACTTAAGCTTAACGTACATGTAATAAAATTAACGCAAATATAAATGTTAACGTAAGATAAAAGCAAAGTAAGTCTATCGATCAAGCACTAGATGCTTCAAAATTTTTGGAGATACTTTCTACTTCGAGATCGTTAGAATTATTTATGCATTCACGCTTTGCCTTCTTTAATCACACAAAGCAAAAAATCGAAATATTGTAGCACTGCCGAGTTTTCATTTTTAAAGGTTGGATTAAAATAATCAACGAGATTCTATTTGAATAAGAGCTGACGATGCCTACTTCGTAGGCGAAATATATACTCTGTGAGATCTAAGTGTCTGATTCTTTACTGGGAAAGGATTCCTTTCGATAATCAGGGAGATAATCTCGATATTCGTCGGCAAATCTGTTAACAAAAACTGACCATGCCGATGCTGCATTGCGCCCAACAAATTTTCAATTTCTAGAAATCAAATTATGTTTGCTCCACCTCGTTTAAGGCGGTTTCCGCGAGACGTCCTTGTAACAGTAATTAACATTTGATAACACTTCTACTAAAAGTAACAGAGTACACTAGAACATTTGGAAGTAAGCGGCAAGGTTTGCGTTATTATGAAGCAACGTTAATCACTGTCGTTAATGATTTTTGGAAGGTACTTCCATCACGTGCCAGCACTTGACAGGTTCTCCTTCGTGCGCCAGCGCCTGCGTCCACTGATAATGTGCTTTCGAATCCACCACACTGTGGCCGAGTTTGACAAAGCCGGAAGGAATCCATTGACCTTTAACGCGATCTCTGGTGAAAAGAGTCACTGACAACATCATTTTGTCATTCGACATGGCGATTCGGAACGATTCCTTGAACTCCGGATCTTTGGTGCGCTGTATGACTCTGGTTTGCTGTTTTTGGCTCGTTTCATTTGGCGGAACCTCGGACAGTGCAACGTAGCAATCTTTATGAAACAAAAGCAACTTAACTGTTGAGTCAAAAATCGTCTTCGAGCAGCAAAAAAGGAAGCGTTTGAAAACAGAATACTTAGTACTGTCGGCACGTGGGATCACTCCAAGCACTTGAGCAGCGCAATTTGCATTATGCGGCGTTCTGCCTTTATCCAAATCGTGACGGGCCGACAGGCATCACATGGTATTGTTTTTCGTCTCAATCTTAGATTCCTTGTGAAACAAATGGTTTGATCGTTTAAAACCTGCAGATGACTTTGGTGCTAAACGTTCCGGTTTTTGTTCTGATTCTATCCATGTATTCCTTTTTCCCAGAAATTTGTACTTGGAAGCGCAGGGTTTTCTAAGGTGTTTTAGGGACCCGATTCGGGTCCCTAGACTTTAAAATCGGGTCCCTAGAATCAGAGAAAATCATCATCGGGTCCCGAGATACAGAGAAAATCGAATCCCTAGAATAAGAGAAATCGGGTCCCTACAGGTCCATACCAGGTACCTAACATTTTCCTTCAAACAAACCCTGGCAAATGCATACTTTTTCAAACGCTACATTTTCTTTGTGAACAACAACGTTTTTTCAACTTTTCAAAAACCGCGTTTTTCTTCTCGAAATTAGCCAGCAGCTCTGCTTACCTCTATATCGTCCTAAAGACCCTTTCGGAACGTTGCGCACGGCGATCACGTCGACTGTTGCAAATCCAAGCATGGCATGGTAACATAATGACAGTTCAATGTGTGGTAACTCCTGCATTCGATGCAAAAGGATTACGTGATGATTTGAACATGACACCATGGTTGTGTTCATGATAGTAAAGCAGACGCTAATGTGATAAAAAAACAGAAAGTGATAAATATGTTTTTCATCTGCAATGTACATTTTCTTCCTATATTGTAAAGAACAAAAGCTCACAAAGGATACTTCAAAAATTTTGTCGCTACAACTGGCATGGTAAGCAAAATTGACGACGTGCAATGTAGAAGTCATTTTCAAATAAGGTGGTCCAGCGCTTCAAAATTTCAAAGGAGCAATTTTTTTCTGACGACAAGAGATATTTGCGGGCTAGCATCGACTCAAAATTTCGAATAAGAGGCTGTTGATGACAAACGGGGCCGTGTGAGTTGCTAAAACAGATGGACAAATGGCAGACAAGTAAATGTTCACAAGACAAATAACGGCTGCTTTGGACTGTTTTGCTGATTCTGTGAAAGGAAGATCTCGACAATGCTATTCAAGTGATGCATGGTAGGCTCGAATACGTAGCCTCGAATACGGGTAGGTTCTCTCGTACTTTCCCGCAGTGCAACAAGTACAGGTGACTGAACCAGTCCCGTCGCCACGGGGGGTTTTGGTGGGCTTAGACCCCCAAATAAGCCTCCAAGACCCTCCAAATTAAAATATGAAACATCAGAAATCAGTGGAAGTTTTGTCAAAATTGAATGTTAAGCCCCCTGCACAAACGTAAAGCCCCCCTATTGACGACCTTCTGGCGACGGTTCTGGACGAAATCCATTCAAATACGGGTAGTTGGTCGTTTTCAAGCATGGTGAATGAACTTGTTTTTGGAGGTGAAGAAAAAACAAACTGTGCTGCGCTAAAAGTGTTCTTTGAAAGAGGCAATTTGTAAACTACTTTGAAGAACATTTTTGTTGACAATCTTTGCTGCAGCAAACTGCGTCTGATGCTTTGTGCTCACAGGCACGTGATGACCTTGGAGCTTGTTAGGGACTTGTATCCTTTGCCAGAGAAATGACATGGGTCAATAACTTTCCTTGTGGGTCATATTCGACTACGGTTTTCTTACTTATAAAAGGTTCCAGTGTTTGTGCATTTCACACGCTAACGCATCAAACGTGTGCGTAATCTTATTTTTGAACAGGGTCCCTAAGCGGTAAAATCACCAATGGCTGCTGCCGGTCGAAACATCGACAAGTATTGACAAAAATAGAAAAAGAGTTAAAGTTAATGGAGGATGTCGAAAAAACAGCGGTTGGTATTTCCAACATTCACATTGCAGTGTCAGTCTTCACAACTGAGAACTTGATTTTTATGCAGATCAACAGTGGAGTCGCATCAAAAAGTTTTAGGAGTGACACAATGATGGCGGCGTGCGCCAAAGCCTTGATTACTTGGATGGCTTCTCTGTTTTCGAGCCGATTTAGACGTGAGTAAAATGAGTCATTTATTAAATATCTTCAAGCAGAGTTCATAAACGAACTTGAATGTACCTCAATCTCTGCAGGTTTCAGGTGGTACCATGCATCACTTGAAGATGTGAGATCAACGTCTCTCAGGGCTATTACACATTTCCCCAGAACGCGTTTGTTATGACGTATTCCCGTCGGCTTCTCTTTGCACGTGATCTGCATGCAAGAATTATAAGAGATAAAATTCGCACCTACCAAACATCATTTTCTGATCAGGCACGCAAGGACATGGTGTCGATTTTTTGTTAGTGGTGTTCAAAGATATTAACCTGGCTTTATGGCGTTTTAGTGACATCGAAGACCAATATTTAAGACACCTGTTTTGTGTAGTAAGCGTTTTTGCAAAAATGTTTAAAAAATTAAAAAACAGGAAAAAAAATTCAAACATAACGACAAGAGTTACAGCGAAATCATAACAAAATAAGTTTCTGCTGAACTGCCAAATAACTTAAAAATAAGTCATGAAACTCCCACCAGCAGTTACAAAATCGTCTTTTTCGGACTGTTTATTGTTGAAGACTGCAAGATTGCTGCGCTGGTTGTGTAGGGATCTCTTAACGCCATGATCAAGTTTTCATTAAACCACATATGCCAACACAATATCACTAGTTAGTATACTGCAACTGCAAGCGTAACAAGATCATAGCCTGTTGTAGGTTTGTGATTTTATTTCGATGTACTGTAACTCTTCAACTCATTGGCTCTTGCTGCATCTTTACTTATGCAAATGCATTGTCCTAACTGTGGCATATAACAGGTAGAATATTTGTTCCCGGTGCAGGGAATAAAACAAAAAGTCGGAAAATTTTCGAGGCATTTCATCTGCTAGCAGAGAAACGCTTTAAGTAATTCAAGTGCAGCAAACATACTTACTTCTAACGACAAGTGGCTAAGATCATCGACTGTCACGCTGTCGAAGGTCAAGGTCTCTTTAATGGGTGCCAGGGTGTCAAAAGCTTTGAAAACATCTGTTCGCTGAGAAGCGTGCTCTCGTGGAACAAGCGCTATCTGTTTGAAAAGAATAATAAAAAAAATCCATCCTTTTGATATGTAAAGTAAAAAATCCCATTTTTGCTTGGCAAGCACCGCTAACCTGTGCGAACGAATTACGTTCTGTCTGCAAAATCGGCACAGACAGCTCTCTGTTGCTGAGCAAATAACAGCCTTGCTTTTCTTTGAAACAGTGCCTTGCTTTTCTTAGAAATAAAGGTATGGAGGGCGAACTGAGTGGTTGGGATTCGACGTGATGCCGATGTCAACGAAAGTCATCGATCGAAACAATAGAATAACAGATGACTGACGACGCTTTCAGTGAAATCGATTTTTCTTTAATAACATCTTACAGCGACAAGATACTATAGCTTGCTTTCCTTTAGAGACCCGGTATTTATAAATGATCAAATAAACTACAGCATCGCCACGTTTGCCCTTGTTTAAGCCCAGACTATGGCTGATTCTTCACAGGTTGATAATTAAGATAGTGTCTGGGTAGGTCAATTTTGAAAATTGCTTTTCGGAAATTGCAATTTTGATAGTTTAGGCCATTACGAAGATCGTTTTGCGACCATTGCGAATAAACGGGTGAGGCTTCAAAAATAACCAACTTGTTTTCAATATTTATTTTAATTTCGATGTTTTTTTCATGAATGCCATATTCAACCAACAAGCGGATATAGTTAGCAATTCTTCAAGTGTTTGCCTTTAACGACTGACATCTTCAGATGATCGATCAGCACGTTGCTGAACCGGGCCCAGAATAGGCTTATTTCAACCACCACTGACGCTATACATTAGGCCAGGGGTTTCCAAAGTACGGCCAGCGGGCCAGGGTCGTAACAAGGTTTGGATGGCGCCGGGGGAAAGAAGCTAGTTTGACGCCCCCATGTTCAAAACTGAGGTCTTTCGGAAGCAAATGTACTGTGTTGAAGAAAGCACTTGTGACATCGTTGGTACTTTTCGGCGCCCCCCCGCAGCCGTTTGGAGCCCCCATAGTTACTCAGCGCCCGAGGAATTGCGCCCACTTGCCCTCCGTTGTTGCGCCCTTGCCGCGGGCCAAAACCGGCCGGCGAAGACATTTTGTTAATTTGAAAAAATAATAAAAATGATTTATTTACGAAAAATTTATTGATTTCATAGAATGTAACATATCACGAAACAATCTCATTACGTAAGACGTCCGGTCCTCGAACTTTGTGTGATTGTGATATAGGTTATGTGGCCCTCTGGCAAAAAAGTTTGGATACCCTGATTTAGGCAAACGAAAAAAAATCAGGTGCTTGTTTTTCAATCGTTTGCAGTAGGTGCATTATTGCAATTGATGTTATTGGTGTTTTTGGCGCTGTGTAGTAGCCAAGATTTGTAGCGCTAGGCTATATTTGCATGATTGACACACAAAATTGTAGAAACCATGTAGACAAAAATACAACGTAACGGATACAGTGGACCCTGCTGTAGCTCTTCTGTATACCGTGCGTCAGGTAAGAAAGCTACAGTACCAATTTACAAGGTTTAAGTATGTCCCGACCTACATTTGAACTCCAGATCTACCAGCACCGAAGCGTACGCAATAACGGGCTGGTCAAGTTGCTGCAAGATTATTTTCTTTTACGAATCAGTTGTAAGAAGCAATCGTTTCCATAAAGCACGTGATTGCGGCGTTACCGCGGATTGTGCGCAGCTGGAGCACAGGGTTATTTTAAATGGTTGTGTGATATTCTTGGACACAGTCCGGGTCGTAACAAAGGGGGGCAAGAGTGACAAAATGCCCCGGGCGTCGATTTACTGGGGGCGCCGGAAAGTCCCAACAATGTTGCAACTACTTTCTTCAATACACTTGCTTCCGAATGACCTTAGGTTTGAACATGGGGACGCCAAACTTGCTTCTTGCCCCGGGCGCCATCTAACCTCGAAACGCCCCTGGACACAGCAGTTAGAAATGTGACCAGCCTGTGGCTTGGTGGTTAGTTCGTCCGTTTCAGTGCTGGTAGATCTTGAGTTCGACTCTAGGCCGGGTCCTAACAAGACTTTAAAATTGGCACGACAGCATTCTTGTCTAGCGCACGGTGTACAGAAGAGTTGCAGTTACACTCTCTCACGTGTGTTGTTATTACTGTGTCCGCTGCGTTGTATTGTTGTCTCCATGGTTTCTGCAATTGCGCGTGTCAGTCAAGCATGCATGGCCTGGCGTTACAAAACTTGGTTGTTGCATAGCGCCAAAAACACCAATAAAACCAATCAGTTGAAATTGGTTGTGTCACGTTTGCCGCGTCGATTGTTGCTCCACGATTCAAATCGAATTTTAACCGATCTGTACAATGGTATCTGGCATTTGTTATCTTGAGGTAATTACCTGACGTGTTTGGTGAACTTGGAGCAAGTGCACAGGTTGCTTTAGTTTTGTACAGCTTCGCGTAGTAGTGAACAACAGTGTGGCGCGTGTACGCACTCTCCGCTAGTGACGATGACCTGTGAATTTGTTCGGCCTTTGCGTAGTTGAACGATCTCTCTCCAAAGTAGCTTGGCACGAGTGCGTAGTTGCTTTGCTTGAGCGTAGTTTTTTTATGTGTGATGAATATTAGCTTGGGGTGTGTGTGCACAGGTTGCTATCAGTGAGTAGTTTGGTGCGTGCGCACACCACTGTCATGATATTCTCATTTGCGTTCGACCTTCTGTGTTATTTATGTGATTTGTGACGAAACGATTACGTTGAAAATTTATTTGTACCTTGTGTTCCATGCTGCAGTAATAAGCATTAAGAAAACATGTACAAAAACAGTTTCACAGGTGTTCAGCGAATTTCTCTATTGCCAATTTGAGAAATGCGTGCGGTGGTGATATACCGGCTGGACTCACCTTCAAATACGCAAACAAACGATCTCCGGTGAAACGATCGCATTCCATTATCAGCAAACGCAGTTTTTTGAGGATTGCATCGTGGGTTAATGTCAAATGGATGCGGGGTCTTTCACTTTCCTGATTCCCGTCACTTGATGGAGCCGTCGGATTGCAATCGACGAGTTTGCTGGCAGCGCTCTGGCTTCGTTTCACTTTCGCACCTGCACTGGAAAAATGAAATGATCTGAAGTGTGTGCGCAAAACGTGAACAGATTCTTGTAAACTGCTTTCACGAAAGCTAACGCCTGTTTCAATAAAACATATCGACAGCACTCAAAAGTAGTGCTTTTGATATGTGCCTCTAGTTTATTGCAGTGCATCAAGAATGACTAATTTTCAGATACCGAGTGCAGGAGTCAGGACTCGACATCACTTCTCATTGCTTGTTATTCTTGTGTAATCGCAATTTCAACCGAATTCGAGAACCTTGTTAGTTGTTAGTTTGAAACATGAAGGCGGCTTTAAACGAATATATGCAGGGACGACGGAGCAGCGGTAGAGCAGGATGGGGGGCAGTAAAAAGTTGAGGGCAATGGAAACTTTTAAAAAACAAAGCAATCGTCACCACATTGCTTGTTTCTTTCCAAAATTGTATTCATTTGACAAAATTCGAAATTTCTATTCCAGAAGACTTTTATGAAAATTCAATATAACCAGCAAGCAAAACGAACTCGTTTTCTGTTGAAAAAACAAGCAAAGAAACTGATAAAAATAAACATGGCATATAGTATTTGCTGGAGTGTGAAAAACTGACGCACCCCGTTTCCCTCTTTTGAAAGGTCAAGGAGGCAATGCCCCGCTCTTCTGCGTCAGCGAATCTACGTAATTTTCGTCTTTTTACTGCGCAACAAAAGGAACCTTTGGTGTTTGCAAGAGTCAAAACTTTAATCGACGAAAACCTTTCAGCTAAAAGCGACAGCTTCCCTCTTAAGATTTTATCTTGGGATTAAAGTCAAAGCGTTTATTTGCAGTGCTAACGCATGACCAGCAAGGCCTCGAACAAAAGCTGTCGCACCTGAATTGATCTTGACGTTGGACGGTAATCGAATTCCCCCGTCCATCGAGCTGTTCTTTCTGGATGTGCAATTGGGGGTGGATGAATCGTTGTCGACAGCTTTGTTCGAAATCTGGCAAACAGACGTAGTTTGCCATTCACAGCCAAAGGTGTGTTGTTTCATGTTTTAGTTTCTTTGAAGGATAAAATCTTGCATTTGCACCACAATAAGCACGTCGAAAGAATAAATGGTGTAAAAATGAAACAAGGGTCAAGTACAAAGCCCATAAACACAAACTGGAAATAAATTACTGAGCAGTCAATTGGTAAAAATGACTGCAGAAGATATTTACAAAACAGATTTACTGCCAGTTTCAGCACAAAGGTTTCCTGACCAATAAATGCTGGTTCATTAAATATGACTATGAAAATGGTGTAAAATGTCCTGTTCCATTGAATCTGTTCTGAGCACTTATCAAAAACTAAAATGTCGATTTCAGGTTAGCCGTTTAGCGTGATTTTCTATTGTTATTTTCACATCTTACACCCCTTTACAAAATGTAAGCGTGTTATATGCCCCAACCCTCCTGGGTTTTTACGAACTTGCATCATCATAATTCGCCAGGTAATTGAGCTAGAGAGCTGTTCAAACCTTCTAAAGATGCGGAAAGTCTTTTAGTTTCTATTTTTTTAAATTTGGAAGTTTTGGATTTGATTTTTTTGTAATTGACGTCATAATTGGGGTAGGTTTAGGGTTTTTTAGATGACCTCATCGAGCCCTGAGCCCCAACCGCAAGGGGCAATTTTTGTTTCTTTCTTTAAGAAAAACTAGGCAAAAATCCTCGTCTTTAGAGCCCTTTATTGGCTTTCTAGCGTTTGAGGTTCGAAAATTATGTCCTGAAAACAACAAATTAATTAATTAATCCCCTATGAGTCCCTACAGAATTGGCCAATTGATTCGCCGGTTTTTGGTCATAACTTTGGGGTGGGAACTGTTGTACGTTCTCGTCGTCGACCCCGAGCAGCTTCCAAGCTGGCCAAACAACAGCAAACAACACAAGCTGAACTGATGAAATACGAGTCTTTGGAGCCCTTGATCGACTTTCTAGCGTTTCTGGGGCTAAAGTTATGGTCAAAAAATTAGAAATATTTCAGGAATTCCTTAGGGGATTCGCGGGGATTTCTCTAATTAATTAGCGGTATTTTGGCCATTTTTAAACTATTTCCCAAGTTTCGACAATTCCAGCATATCTGTGGTTACAATCATGCAGGAAGTTTTCGATCAGATGGCCTGTCTCAAAATAAATCTTGTAAGGAGAGAATTAACCAGTACGACAGAGAAAAATTCAAATAAAACTTTTCTTAGAAATGATTATAATATAAAATTCCACCTTTATTCTTTGAAAGTTTCTGCACATGTCAAAATTGCTATGCAATGTTATGAAATTTCGCGGGGGGGCAAATGCCCCAAATGCCCCCCCTGGTTGCGGTCTTGATACGAGTCTTTAGAGGGTTTGATGGACTTTCTAGCGTTTCTGGTTCCAAAATTATGGCCAAAATACTGCAAATTAATTAGAGAAATCCCCGCTAATCCCCTAGGGAATTCCTGAAATATTTCTAATTTTTTGACCATAACTTTGGCCCCAGAAACGCTAGAAAGTCGATCAAGGGCTCCAAAGACTCGTATTTCATTAGTTCAGCTTGTGTTGTTTGCTGTTGTTTGGCCAGCTTGGAAGCTGCTCGGGGTCGACGACGAGAACGTACAACAGTTCCCACCCCAAAGTTATGACTAAAAACCGGCGAATTAATTGGCCAATTCTGTAGGGACTCATAGGGGATTAATTAATTAATTTGTTGTTTTCAGGACATAATTTTCGAACCTCAAACGCTAGAAAGCCAATAAAGGGCTCTAAAGACGAGGATTCTTGCCTAGTTTTTCTTAAAGAAAGAAACAAAAATTGCCCCTTGCGGTTGGGGCTCAGGGCTCGATGAGGTCATCTAAAAAACCCTAAACCTACCCCAATTATGACGTCAACTACAAAAAAATCAAATCCAAAACTTCCAAATTTAAAAAAATAGAAACTAAAAGACTTTCCGCATCTTTAGAAGGTTTGAACAGCTCTCTAGCTCAATCACCTGGCGAATTATGATGATGCAAACTTGCGCAAACTCTGCAGAGAAAGTGGCGCACGCGGACTTAAATGTCAAAAAGTCCTAGACAGAGAGATTTTTTCAAAAATTCCTCCACTAAAACTGACTTTTGCAGATTAGACTGGAGACCCAAAAGTCCTTTGTCTTCTCCAAAATATTTAATACACTCTTATCATAAAAGAGCCAACCATACTTACCAACATCAATTCCGATTATATTATTTTTGATTATTTTTGTACTTTTCTTTCTCCAAGTATCAGACCAAGCATCGAACAAGCTGAACTGCTGAAAAGTTTCAAAACATGTTGAAATGGCACTAGAACTCTTGAAAATAAAACCCGCATTCTTCAAGAAGATACCCGACACCGAGATTCTTCGACGCCACGTCACACAGCACGAATAGGAAGTCATCCAGTATAGAAGGCGCAGTGCAGCAGAAGTCATCAGAGTAAGCCTGGTCGAGCGGGGAATCTCTTATTGTTTGTGCTGCGGAAACATCAAGGACGCTGTATTCTGAGTTCGCAGTCACAATAGCTACTTGTCACGGCACTCAACAGACGCTTTTAGCATTATAGATTATGTTTTATCTGAAAGATATCAAGTCACGTGATAATGTCTTCGTTTTAGAACACCACAAATTAGAACTAATACAAAGTTATTTAAATAACAATAGAATTCAGATTTTACAGCAATACTTATCGGTTCTTTATTCTTTACACTGGCTGACTTCTTCCTCATGAACGTTATAGCTGCTATGATACGGCAACATGCAGTTATAGAACGAATGACATTGACAACCTCTATGACACAATAATAACAAAGCATTGCAAAACTATTGTGTTACAACACCTACATTCCTACAAGTATGAAAGTTGAAGGTAACCTGGTAGCAGAAACTTTAACACTTTCGGTGCGGCTAGTTTTCTTGTATTTTTGCTCTGAGTGCATCGCTGCTTTTCAATTTAATACCGTTTTTGACAGTCTACTCTAAGCACTCTCTACACTACAGCTAAATCGTGACTTAGTCAATTTTTAATGTTTTTTTTCATGACGCAGATTTCAGCACCGAAATTCGGGACATGTACCGGATCATCGAGACGTGTGGCAACCCTATGATAGAGTGCTCAAGCAACGCTTATCTCGTGCGCTGCACGCACAAAGGAAATGAATTTTGACTCTTGATGGATGTATCCACACAACGTGTTGCGCTATACAACGAACATTGCAGTGTTCGTGATGAGAAAAGAGTAGGGTTGTAAACACAATATGACTTGACGATTGGAAAGAGTGATACATGATCTAGCTAAGAAATTAGCAGTTCAAAAACAGATTGCGTCTTCTTGAATTGCCGTCTCCTGGACGAAAGAAGAAGCCCAATCTGTGAATCTTTCGCTAATCAACTAAACATCAACTCAGTGGTTTCTCATGGCCTGGAATTCTGTGCAATGGGAAGCATCATATTTTCGCTGTGAACATCCTACGGCAGATAAAATGTGCCGCTTATAGTGCGTTCGAACTGTCCCAGGCTGTTTTCTGAATGCAATAGCATCTCATGTCAAATCGGTTTGACCGCAATTGTTTCTGATGTTGATGTGAACAAAAACCTGCCAACCAATTGTGAAGATATGTTTCTTGTACAAATTTGGCTTGATTCACGTCCAGTATATTTTTAATCAGTTGACTGCCAGTGGCGTGACTAGAGGTTTGAGCCAGAGGGGGAAACGTGCCTGAAAGGGGCCCACTGATCAATTTAGGGGGCCCATTTGCTATAGCGAATCCAACCATCGCAACCACTTTGTGGTCATCTCGGTCTAGCTCAGTTCCGCGACAGTTTTACCCACAAAAGACCCTAGCACAGGTGTATGGGAAGACGTTTTGACAGGTGGTGTAAACGAAAAGCGTTTGTCCTGGTATACAAATATTCAGCCTTAAATAAAAAATTTTGCGTGTGCAGGTTATAGGCAAAGGATATGGTTTTCTTGCTTTTTAATTGCAAAAGTCAGTAGAATAAAACATAGGTGCAGGAGGCCAAAAAACCTGGGGTCTATTTCTACAGTGTTTAGCCCGAAGATTGCGTTCATGCCCAAAAGGCAGATTTTTAAAGATTTACAATTTTCTACGTAATAAAAAGATACATCTAATGTAATTTTTTGCCCCATTAATACCAGAAAAAAGTCAAATTGACAAAAAATATTTTCAGAAAGATAACAATTTCGATGCGAAATTATTTTTCCATATTTGAAATTATTCTTGCGCGAAAGCAAAATAGCTGGGGTTTAAAATCCTCCCGACATCCCAACCTCCTAGGCAACAACCGTTTCAAACCATAATCGGGCAGAAAACTTGCCACTTATTAAGATATTGTCTGTTTGTGTACATTTCGTTTCAGCCATTATTGTTGCCGTCGTTCAGTCCTTATTTACGCAACAAGTCGTGCATTGAGTTTCCGCGGGACTCCTCTTTTCCCGGTAGGAAACACGTGATCCTGTTTGAGGCTGGTACCAGTGTTGAAACTTCGCGAGGAAGCGCACTTATGGGAAGTTGTTTTAACGTAGGTTAGTCTGAGGTAAAACCACGCAGCATATAGCTATTTTGGGCAAGTGTTCGAAGCAATTCGTTCTGTACGTGCCAACGTGCGTTGCAGAGTCGTGTAATCTGCAATGTAGAACTCCTAGAGATGTTCAGTGGTGTTTAACAGTCGTTTTGCTTTTTCAGCGTCAGGAATCGTGCACACCGGGTAGAAAGAAGACAGTTTTAGCCATTTTTACAGTGTTATTCATTTTGTCGTGAGCTGCTGATGTTCAACCATTCCTAAGCCTCTGTTGGTTTAGGTGCTCTATGCCATTATGAAGACGGCACTGCGTTCTTGAGGCAAGAGCGTCAAGAGAATATCGGGCCAGGTTCTTATTCTGCAGCGAAGACTGGGTCGTGGATTCTAACCCCAAACACTTACAGCAGGGGTGGCCAAACCTGCTCTGTGTATGAGCCGCATATCGTAAAACCCAAGTTCCAAAGAGTCGCAACATAAAAATCTAAAAACACGAATTTATTTGCAATCTACGCTTGTGTGACATCATAATTCTTTTTGGAACGACTTACAAAAGTAATACTGTACGGAAGGGGTGTGCAACCCGTGGCCCGGGAGCTTAAATTTAGTGGCTGGCAGAAAGGTCCAGATTTTAAAGCAAGCATTACGTTTTTTGAAGGGTATTGCCAATCTACCGTGGATGGCCATTGAGCAGTGGCGGATTAAGGGGGGTGCTGACTGGGCTACAGCCAGGGACCTCCAACATTTAGGGGGCCCCCAATCCCTAAGTCGGTAAAAAGTGTAATATGTGAACAATACACAATACTCTGGAAAAGATACCATCGCCAATTGGAACTAATAAGTAGCCGCTGTATCCTCACTCATTGAAATTGTTTCGTTGACATAGAGGTAGTTGATTCTTTGGCGTGTGGTCTGGCCGACACTCTCTAGCAAATTAGTACTCCAAGGTCCAAAAAAAGGCATTCCATCCGCTTGTCTTATTTTGGTTTCTGATGCGCATGCGGTATCCACGTCATTTGAACATCGGTCCTGACAGACAGTCCCAAAGGAAGTTGTGAACTTGTTAAGTGGTGTCAAATCTCTCAAGAATGGTGAAAGTAATTAGACTTTAGATTAGAATATTGAATCATGGTGTTGAAAGGCAGGACAACGACTGCCAGAGTTGGTATATACGCCACGTATATATCCTCGTGTACTTTCATGTATTTGTGTGTTCCCTGTTACTGTGATGCAAGTTTGAAGTCTAGCGCATTGCGTGTGGGAGTGAAGACCTTACACAATACACAATGACTACTGGTAGTTTAATACCAATTCTGGTACTATTTACTTCCAAGATGCAAGTTTGGACATTTTGGTACATACTACATTTGTGTGAATTACAACAGAACAAACAATATTAAAAAACAGAAGTCAGCATATATCGAGTTACTTAAAACGTTAACTGATAATAAGAACCAAACCGTATCAAGCACGTCTTAGTTCTGTTTTTCGTTCAAGTAACTAAAAGCTTGCTCACGCTAAACTCAATGACTCATTCGATTAACGACTTCAGTAAGTCGTAAGATGTGCTTTTAGTTAAGAATTTTGTGGAGTGCCATTTCGTATTCTAAGTGCAGTAGAAAACTAAATACAATTCAGAAGTGTCATGTCTTATGAACAGGGGTGTAGTGGGGCGGGAAAGCGTGGGAACGGCTTTCCCATACCATTTTCATGTTTTGCTTAAAACTGAGTTGGAAGCTGTTTCAAAATGGCTATTTTTTGGATGCGTTTCCACACCTTTGTTGTCAGCACTACATCCCTGCTTATGCATGAATGTAAAACCATACGTGATAAGTCCAAGTGAGTTTCACAAAAGCTACTGATAAGTTAGTGCATGTTCTTGTTCATACTAATAGTCTTACTGATTTATCCTTAATTGTGATCAGAAAAATGAGATAGTGAATTGCAATGAGTACAATTATTATTTTTACCATATCAATTTAGGATATCAAACTGGGCTATTATGGTAGGTAAGGGTTAGGTTAAATTTTGATTAGTTTAGTTTTAAGGTTACGCCAGTGTTATTTTGGTCTGGAAATATGGAAAGATGATTTTTCTGAAAATAATTTTTAAAAAAATCTTATCTACCTAAAAATGTCATTTAATATACCTACAGTGGAACTCCGCTTGCACGACCACCCACTGGACGGCACTCAATTGGTCGTGTTAGAGGGCTGCCGGCAGGGGTGGTCGCGTCACACTTGCATTCCTAAAGGTTTCATGTATTATCGCGATCACTTCATATCTGCAATTGTTTCCTCGATTGAAAGTTATTTAGCTTTGTCTTACGCGCTGCCGTAGCCTATCGTCACTATACTATAAGATCACAAAGTCAATGACGGCAGTACAAATTCCAGAAGAGTTTACAACATGAGTTTGTTGAGTCACATCGGAACTTACTGCGCTTGCACTCACGCCTACATCCCTGTATCTACGGTGCTTCAGAACAACGTGATGCAGCTGAGTAAATTGCTGCTGACAGGTTACCAGTTTTCCAGCGTAAGGATACCGATAGAATATGGTGGTCGTGTTACGCAGTGTTCGATTACCAGTTTTGCAACAGCTAGACTGGTCGCGATCTGGATACCGGGGTGGTCGCTTTAGTGAAGCAAAAGGTAATCCATTAGCATGTGAAGACCGCGTTAAAGTGGTCATGATAGCGTAATGGTCGTCGACGGGGTGCCACTGTATATTTAAAATATTCCACCGGTGTTTTGTGAACATTTGTCGATGTGGTTTCAAGACTACAGCAAGAAATGGAGACTTGAAATCAATGAGTTTCGTTCATATTGTGACGTCCATATTAGTTAACGATTCGTTTTTTGGCTCAAGCTTTTTTTGTTTCAATGAGACAAATACTTCAGATCGTTCATTTATTTTTTCCCTATTAACGACAGTTTTAGATATATATATAGAGGGCCCCTTTCTAAGTTTCAGCCAGGGGCCCCACACAACCTAATCCGCCCCTGACGCCTGGGCCCACCTAGCTACGCCTATGGTGTCAAAATCGCCTTTGCGCAAGAGGTACTTGTTTTGCATTCAATATAGAGGGCCCCTTTTCAAGTTTCAGCCAGGGGCCCCACACAACCTTGACCCGCCCCTGCCAGTGAGTTGTCAAACCCGCAGCTTGACACATGCAGCTGTGGCCCGCGAACCAATCTGGTTATATGCATTTGGCCCGGTAGTGCTGCATGGTTGCACCCCCCTGCTGTACGGCATGCTAGCCACCACAGTACCATTTTGCAATATTTCTACACTTGGCAATAGAAATAAAAAATAAAGAACAAATACATAATTTTTGGGAAAGCTCAAAGAGCCGCATGCAATGGTTCGAAGAACCGCATGCGGCACTTGCCATTTTTTGACAGAGCTATAATTTTTGTTTAAACCAGTGATTTTCACAATCTATTTGTGAAGATTTAATGTTCGTCGCTTAATTCAAAACAAACCCATTCAACTCATATTTGGCAAAAGTAAATGCTACAAACAATCTTTCGTGTAGCCGCCCTTGTTTTTGAGCGCTTGAACAAGCTTTTTTTGTTTCAATAAGACGGCGTGCGTGATGCCATTGTAGAGACAATCCGGATAGATCTCTTTCGCCGAAAACACGTTGGCACTAGTTTGAAGAGCTGCAAAAACCGAGAGATACTTTTCAGAAAGTTTTGTCTTCACTAAATTCCACAAATTTTCTATCGGATTCAACTCCAGGCTCTTTCCTGACCACTCCTGAATTTGGATATTTTTTGGGGCCAAAAATTATTTCACAATCTTGCTTCGATGACATGGACCACCATCACGCATATCCTACGTAACGCTTCTGTTTGACGGGGACCGAATGCAGTTGTTGCTGATGTTTTACTTGGGTGATCGTTCTTCTTCAGTGATGTCTACGACTACGTGTGCCAATGAACACCTACCCTGTCATCAGTGGCGATTCTAAGGGTGGGCCATGGCCCCCCGTTGGCCCCCCCCAGTTTTTTTCTTAATTTCCCGTTTAAGTTTGTTTGGTTGACATACGCAGAGTTGCCAAATGCGTTTTGTAAAAATAACAGCCATTTTGTCAACAGCGCCAGATCTAAGCTGTGTCGCGCAATTCGTAAGCAGCACAGGGAAAACAGAGACAATCAGTATTGTTAAGCCACAATGAATAATTATGCCCATATTTTGACTGATTCGTTACATTTTGGTGTGTGTGTGTGTGACGTGATAATCGCACCAAGGATTGGGTCAACAGCAGGAAATAAACTTCGCTGAAGAAACTGTCCTGACAAGATTCACTACAAGAGTCATTATGATTTGAGAAATTCTGCGTTAGTTCTTTTTCAAGTTACAGCCAATTATTCATTTTCACAATACCGCCTTCAGACACTGATTCTCAAAATACCGGCCTCTGCTAAATTAGCACTAAAATACCGGCAAGGCCGGTGAAATACCGGCCATCTGAAAACCTCAGACATATGCAGGAGAAAAGTTTCGGCCAGCAATGTTTTAAACGATAATTTAGAAACCCTCTAGCCTGCATTCAATATTTCCCGAATGCATGATAAGCTGTGTTGTTGTTTTTGACGGTCGGGTAACTATAGTTCTTTATGACGACACACACCGGGGTTGCT
>Ga0210059_1006475_pt1 | contig 18759 bp, 11 predicted proteins | sample Ectturendosymbi2_FD_188042 | JGI IMG/M metagenome (GOLD analysis project Ga0210059, IMG submission 188042) | Ecteinascidia turbinata endosymbiont from Florida, USA - Sample 2 (SPAdes) (version 2) | ecosystem: Host-associated > Tunicates > Ascidians > Unclassified | place: Key West, Florida... | reverse complement strand
TTTTGGTGGAAAGTTGCGACAATGGAAACGTTTTCGAAACTGAATCTGTACACTCTGGTATGATTTTGTTGCAAAATAGGTCTCCAGGGAGAATATCTTCTGCTGATTTGTCCAAGACATTTTTGGGTCAACTATAGCTGCAAACGATCATTCATAGATTCACCTATCACGTCCTGCAACAGAAAAGACATTCGTTAAAAAATGGGTTTTTTATCGAACAAAATATGGGTATGCATCTTTTTGGGTCACCCTGTACCTTGATTGTGAGTTGATAAAAATTGCAGTCACAAGTGCATACATCCTTATCAGATAGTAAGATCTTCAAGCACAAATTTCCATGGTTACAAATATATATATACTGCACTTAGGGTTTTCAATTGCACATATACAAACTTTTCTTTTTACTAGCTTTTTCACAATCATGCTGTTAGTTCATCACCTTTTGTAACATAATTTACAGCATCCAAGAATGGGGTATATTACTGGATGGGCCCTATTTAAGACTTTGACAACGAAACTTATGGCATCCCTGGCATCTTGCTTGATGTGGGTGGATGTATGTAAAACAGTTCACGGTTGATGCAGTCTTTGACTCGCCAATAGTACAGAATTCAGTGCGAAAGCAGCTGCATGGCCCATAACACAAGCAAATTAAACAAATTTAAACCACTCTGCAAAATTTCCGAAACACATTGTTGCATGCATGCAACATGTGGCATGCAACAATGTGTGATGTTGGAAATTAACGCTAAAAATCTGTTAAGTCTTTAAACTTTGTCAATGAGAAACATTCATGAATTTTTTATGGTAAACTTGCCATATCATAATGAATACCATATTTTCCGGCTAACAAGCCGATTTTCTGGACCTACTTTTGCGACCTAATTTTCTGGGGTCGGCTTATTGGGCGGATATAGCTTTGGACCAAAAAAAACAGAGGTCAAAATTGGTCACAAAAACATGTATTACCGGTAACTAAAAGTAAATACGGTAAACAACAAGAAAACAATGTCAGCAACACAACTTTATTAAAAGCCATGAAATTCATCATCTTCATCAGTGGAATTGTCGAATAACAAATTCCGCTAGGCTTTAGGCTTTTCTTTTACTGCCGCCATTTTATTTTGCCCTAGGGCGTGCCATGTCCGTCTACTAGGCTTTTCTTTTTCTGCTGCCGTTTTGTTTTGCCTTAGGGCGTGCCATGTCCGTCTGCCGTGGCAGATACCACTCATTTTTTCTCCCTGATTTGGACGTGTTATAAGGTGGTGTAGGAGGATGCTTCTGCACGTGCACCAGTGCACCATTACTGTAAATGCACTGGCGTGTGAAAGAGGACAAAACCGCGAAGAGAATTGTTTTATAGGACAGAGAACAATTGTTTTATGTTGTGCTTACATCTGTAGTTCTAAGCATCTTTTTGGATTGTGTATTATTTATCATGCATTTCAAGTGAAATGTACACAAATTTATTTTGACACATACCTTCCTTGTATTAGTAACTCATAAGTGGAGGACTTTTTGGCCACCTTGACCAACTTCAACTGGCTCTGGGTGCTAACCATTAGATTGTAGTATTTTGCTGAATTTTTTATTGGAAACTAGGCTACAATCTGAGTCTTGATACTTTGGATGACCTGCTGGGGTTTTGGGTTCAAAAGTTATGATCTGAGTTAGTAAAAATATTTGACTAATTATAGTTGATTACATAATTAATTAATTTGTATATTTAAGATCATAGCTTTTTGTACCAGAAACGCTAGAAAGTCGATCAAAGGCTCAAAAGACTCGGTCTCGAGCCTAGTTTCCAATGAAAACTTCAGCGAAATACTTTGGCCTAGCAGTTGGGCCCTAGGCCAGGCAACATGAGCCAAAATGACACAAAAACTACTTCACTTATGACGTCACTCACAAAAAATCTCCACCCCCAACCAAAAAATTTTTTTCGAGTGCAATCTAGAAGACTGTCTGGGGCCCAACCGCTAGGCCAAAGTGTTTCACTGAAGTTTTCATTGGAAACTAGGCTCGAGTCCGAGTCTTTTGAGCCTTTGATCGATTTTCTGGCGTTTCTTGTTCCAAAGTTATGATCTAAAATCAACAAATTAATTAATTATCTGATTCGTCAAATATTTTTGCTAACGTACATCATAACTTTTGAACCCGAAACCCCAGCAGGTCATGCAAAGTATCAAAAGACTCGGATTTTAGCCTAATTTCCAGTAAAAACTTCAGCGAAATACTACCACCTAACGGTTGGCGCCAAGGGCCAGGCAAAGTGAGCCAAGGTGGCCTAAAAGTCCTCGACTTATGACGTCACTCACAAAAAAACCGCATCCCCCAAGCAAAAAATTTTGTTTCGAGTGCAGACTAGAAGACTTGCCGCGTCTTTTGAGACTTTTTCCAGGTCTGTAGAGCATGCCAGACCGGAGAAATTCCCACGCAAAGCCACATGCGTTTAAGCGTTTGTTTTTTCGAATATCTCCAAATCCTAGCGGACGCCAAAGTGTTAAAGTCATCAAACTTACCACTGAATGTAGATCATGTTATTTGGACCAAAAAGTTTGATTTAGGTACTGGCTGTTTAATTTTTTCCTCTTTGAAGTGCATACATCCATGTATCATGTATAGAGACAATAAAGCAAAAAAGGCAAATTATGTGAGCGAGACGTTTATGCTGTGAGGGTGGCTGACTTTTTGTGATTGCGCTTGAGTGTCTGGCACTTGTACATGTTTTTGGGCAACTACCTGGTAACGAAAGTGTCAGAAACGTACTTATGACATTCACCAACAGTTACTCATTAACTTGGGTTTTATTCGACTGAAAGTCTGCATCTGTAAAGAATAAGTAATAATATTAGTAAGATGTACAGCAGCCATCACATGAAAGACCAATCATCTATATCAAGGGTGGCGAAACTGCAGCTTGTCGAACCTTTGCATACGGCTCTTTGAGCTTTCCGAAAAGTCAAGTATTGGTTTATCATTTTTTTGTTTCTATTGGAAAGTATAGAAATATTGTAAAGTGGTACTGTGGTAGCAAGCCTGCCCTGCAGTCTTACTTTTGCAAGTCGTCCAAAAAAGAATTATGATGTCACAGAAGCATCGATTGCAAACAAATTAGTGTTTTTAGATTTATGTTGCGGCTCTTTGTAACGTGGGTTTTACAATGTGCGGCTCTTGCATAACAGTTTTGGCGATCCATGATCTATATGCTTTCAAAGTCATCACAAGACTGGACAGCCAACACTGCCATGGGATAACAGTCACATGAGCGGCAATCAATGATTGGGGCATAAAGCAGGATCACAGGAGGCAAATTCGGCAATCAATGCACAAATGCAATTATTACTCAAGCCACAACCAATATATCACGACAGAAAGTTTAATATGCACTTTCTAAATAATTTTAATTACTGCAATCTAATACATGCCCAAGTAATCGCTTTTGATAACTTCAAAACTAATTACAAAAAATTCGTCATTAAGGAAAACTGAATGAGCAATGATTTAGTGTGGGTGCTAATCTCTTCTATTGTTGAAACAGGAAAATATGACATGGAAAGAAAAGCTGTACCACAGGACACTAGTGGATCCCCAGGGAAGATTTTTCTTGATGTGGCAAAATTACTTGTTCTTCATTTCATATGTATGTGGTTTGTATACAACCTATATGGCTGGTTTCACTACCATGCCTGGAGAAGGTAAAGTTTTCTGTAATTCTCAATCTTTTGCGGTTATTTTGTAAGGTTTAATTATATAGTTGGTAGATTTTGGTGAAGGAAGTTTCTTGAAAAAATTATGAGCTCCAGTTTAGTTCATGGGTTAGTTTTCAGTTGGTAAATGTCAGATGGGATCAGTCATGCTGGTTTGAAAAGTTTGTGGTAGTTGACCTAAGCAATTGGAGATTAACAAATGATGTTTCAAGTAACCCCTTGGTAGCAGTAGATGAATGGAGTATACCATATAATTGCAGACATTGTCTAGTATTAGCTTTTTAAATGTCTGTTAAAGCCTTCTGCTTGTACTAGTTGTAGTTCTACTGCTTAGTAGCATTTGTGTTTTCTTTGGCTATAATTTTGGCTTTGCTGTGAGTTTCCTGTTACAATAAAAATGCTGACCATGAAACAACAAGGCCCTCTTCTGAAAGCAATGTTTCTGCTATTTCTATTGCAACTTGGCTTAAAAATAAGTATATTAGGCTTAAAAATAAGTACAATTCTCAAACTGCCCCCATGAAATTTGTTCCTGATATCAAGGGGTGTTGATAGTGGAACAACTTGTTTACTGTCCCCCAGGATACAAACCGTCATCCCCTGTTAACTCAGTTTGATACCACTAATGAAAAAGTGATATGATTTCGTTGACACAGGTAGTTTCCTTGTTTTGGCTAACTATATTTTTCTTCAAGCAGATAAATTAGATCTTCTGGCGATTTTTTATTGTTAGCCGACGTTTCGCCCACCTATTCAAGTGGGCTTCCTCAGGGCAATGTTTTTTAACCATGTATAACATGCAACTTACTAATAACAAGAAACAATGAGCAGCATGACGTACAAAGACAAAAAACACAAAACTTGTCTTTGTATGTCATACTGCTCGTACAAAGACAAAAAACACAAAACTTGTCTTTGTATGTCATACTGATCAATGTTTCTTGTTATTAGTAAGTTGCATGTTATACATGGGTAAAAAACATTGCCCTGAGGAAGCCCACTTGAATAGGTGGGCGAAACGTCGGCTAATAATAAAAAATCGCCAGAAGATCTAATTTATCTGCTTGGTTTGAAACCTGGTGGCAAACGCTACGAAATAACAACATGAGTAGCAAAAAGAACAGTAAATTTTTCTTGTTGAAACAATGTTCAGGTTAATATTTCAACAGTGAAGGACCATTACTGTACGTAAATAGTTCATCGATTCATGTAAATTTGTTTCAAACTTTTTCCATGCTAATTCAGTTCCACTTGCCGATGGAACATTTGGGGAATCTTTATACTAGATTCAAGTTCAACATTTCTGTTTCTCTGTATTCATCACCTTTGGTTTCAAAAGGGCTGTTTGCCAAGCTTTGGATGTCAAATATTCCACACTCCACACCCTTCTGAGTTATGACATCAATTTCACTCAAAATATTGTTATCTTGAAATGAATGTCATCAATATTAGCGATGGCATGGTCCAAGATTTTTCAGGCCCAGACTGCCCACAGCCCACAGCATCCAGCCCATAAACTGCGCGTGGACTGAGGACATTTATTCTTTTTCAAACCAGCCTGCCCCTGGGCCGCTAAGCAATTGGCAGACTTTTCCATTTTGCCTCCTGAGGGAAAATAGCTACTGAGACTATTTTGTCTTTTGTGGAACATGATTTGTTGAAGTGGTCATGTCATGTGACAAGCGCAATATACAAGGTTACATGCTTGGATTAGTGTGTAGGCCTATATAACCCTAAAGCTAAGATCCTAAACCTAAAACCCCAAACCTAAAACTCAAAACTTAAAAATGAAACTCTTAATCTAAAAATAAAACCCTCAACCAATCCTGTTACCATGGGTAGCTTTGTTGGGCTTAAACCCCAAACAAAGTTCTAACCCCCCAAACTGAAATATGAGACACTACTGTATAATTCAGTGAAGTTGTTAACAATTTTAGAATGTCAAGACCCCTGCACAAATGTAAAGACCCCCCTATTGAAGACTTTCTGGTGACGGTTCTGCTCTCAACCTAACACTCTTAACCTACAAGCCTAAACCTAAAATTGTCACCGTAATCTTACTTTTCAATGGCATGCCATGCATTTACCACTTAGGTCTTCAGTAATATCATGTCATAATCAAACTCCATGCTAACAGTATGATTGCACAGTATGAAAGCTATGGATATGATATACCTACTCACTATAGCTTAATTCTTTTAGATCCCTACACTACTACAGATCAGGTTTGATTATTCTGACTAGAAAGTAAGATGTTATGGTAGTTAAAGCTTTTCTTACTTCTACAACAGTGGTTCTCCACCATTTCGCTGAAGGGAGCCAAATCCAGTACCAACGCAGAGCTGCACAAGTGAAACGTTGCACGTCACCTTTTTCGGTGGCTAGACGTAAACTGGCATGACGGGTCTGTTATCATGAGTGCGGACACTGGCTCTAGCTTTGTGTTTTGCTTCAAGTGTTGGCAAGGGTAGATCAGCACTGTCGCAAAACCAGTCCAGCTGCTTCCTTGATGGGCGTCTGCAGGCAATGAGAGCGCTATGGGTGAATGCAGTGCAGAATTTTTAACCAGGCATCTTCGTGATCTGTGGGAGCAGGAGAGGAGATGAGGTGGCTGCAGAACAAAGTTTGAAATTGTTTTACTTTAACAGGGTCTTCGATTGCAGAGCAGTAAATGGGTGGAGATGGTTGGCTGCTAGACAGGTGAAATTTTCTACCCCACAAGACAAGCTAACAACAGACTAGTACATAATCTGTGTTGCCATCTGCAGAATGTATGCTGCAGCAACAACAGTGACTGACCTTGTTCATCCGTCTCCTCGCAATCATGTGATCAAGTTGATGCCACCATCAAGAGCGAGGGTTCATTTTTGTGACTCTAGAATTTGTGGAGACTGCAAAACATGTGTTTACAATGACAGAGATGGCAGGTAGAGCATAGCTCAATCGGGCACTGACCATTTTCATTCAGGTTATCCATTTCATGCACACCAAGTGCACCAGATCAGGAGGTATAGTCCGAACTTTTTTTTCAGTCATTGACTGAAATGTTTTTGAAATGACCAAAAAAATTAGGTCATTTTGATCAGAACATCTGAAAACATAGGCGTATGAACACTGTTTCGGGAAGTTTTGATACAACTGTAAGACAAATGACCGAAATGTCTCAGTGACCACAATGTCTCAGCAAGGAAAAAAACAGGTCTGAACCAACACAGCCATTGAGGTCACTGGCAAATGTAATGTGGTTGCCTGGCCAGATCAATCTGATAGATCTGGACCGGTGATTGCAGAATACATCTTTCTCCTCAGAGGTGGCAGCAAGGGTCAGTGCATATGCTGACAGAACAGTGAGGTAGCCAAAGGAAAGCTTAAGCCTCAAAATCATGAAATGAGGTGAGATTGCAACCGGGTTCTCCATGCAGTGGATCAAGGAATTTCTAATGGCAAAGCCCTGTGTCTTGGTCTTCACCTATCAGGGTGGCCAGACCAAAATAGGGTGTAATGACCCTCTTAGATGTACAGAGGATGTGCCTTTTTGCATTGGGATAAGGTGTTTCCTAACTCGTGACTGTATTCTGTATGTGGGGGCTGGTTTATGTCAACTTGTAATTTTCTTCCAAGGGAATTTCACGTGTGCGCACTCAATTTGCTTGTGAGATTATGTGCTATATTTTTGTTTCGCCAGTCGAAGCGTCACGCTGTATTGGTAGACCACATTTTGAGAGCGAAATGTTCATTGTGCCTCGCATGCGGTAGCCTACACGTTTTGCTGTTCTTTTCCCATGCCATCAACGAAGTATTTTCTGCTGCCGCTAATCAGAAGCCTTTTGTAAATAAAGATTTGTGCATCAGGAAATCTGTGAAATGAAACTCTAAATAAGGTGAGACTGAGAGTGAAACACTTTGCTTCAGCTTGGCAACTTGAAATGCCAGGCAGTTTAGTCAGAGTTAGAACAATAGACATACAACTGGGCTGCCTTGTTAGTAGCGTTGGAGGGAAACCAGCAATTTTATATGGAATGATAACCTCAGTTCTCACAAGCAACTTTTATGGTGGCCCACACAGCAGATCTCTATAGATGCATCTGGTTACAGTGAGCCAGACAAAAAACAGCATTGCACTCCTGAGGCGGCTTGCTTGCTGAGGCTGAGGCACTGAAGCAACAACATTGCAAACAGCCATCATAGCCCTGGTCCACTCAATTGCAGATTATTGCGCTCCTGTATGGTGCCGCAGTGCTCACACCCACCTCATTGATGCTGCCATCAACGATGCCTTGCAAATCATCACTGGATGCCCGCACCCAACACCAGCGGACAACCTTCCTAGCCTAACCAATTCACTGAGTGGGAATGCATGGCATCTCAAATCGAGACACCCATCTGTGCCACCGCACAACAGCTCATCAGATCGTATGACAACAATATCAGAAGGGCAGTGCTCTGGGTGAATCACCATTGGAAGGCGGAGTTGTTGGACAACACTACGATACTCTGTGTTTTCATCACAGATATCCACCTGCAACAGTGGTGTAGCCAGCCCAGAATTGTTTTGGGAGAGCAAAATATTTGACTTCAGGCAAGCAACAGTTCTTTTGTTTGGGACGCTGCTTCTCAAAGCACAAAATGACCATATATGCTAAAAATTTAGGAGGGCCATGACCCCTAGGCCCACTGGCTATGACTATGTCCTGGAATGACCCTTTTGAGGTCAGCGTGGGTTCGGCTTAACCCCCTCCGCACTGGTGTCAGACGTTTCTGATCTTGCTGGCACAAATGAGGTATGGCCTCCTCTGTGACCTGTGAGTGTGGTGCAGAAGAACAAGCCATCGACCATGTTGTCCTTGAATGTCCAATCCATCAACATTCCAATGGACTGCACAGCCTGACGGTTCTGGATGATACGACAATTGAATGGCTGCTCAACACCTGACACGAGATCTGCTGTAGTGCAACCAAGCAGTGCACTGAAAGAAAAGGCTCAAATAATGAAGAAGAACATCCAGCACAAATGTTGACCTTGATCTTCTGTCAGCCAGTGCAGAATTGTGTGTGTAACAGTGTATTGATATGAGGTATGAGTGACTCGAGAAAAAGGGTTATCAAGTAGCAATGTGATCAAGCTATGGTGGCTTAACAAAAGTGTGTATTGATGAGCTTTGAATGTATCTCAAGCAAAACAAAATGCTGCCTAGATTGCCATGGATTTAGATTGTTTTCTCCTTTATTCCTGTTATGGTTACTCAGGGATTTTACACAGGCTTTGAGGTTGATTAAATTTTGCAGAAAATTAGTTGTTTCAGAGCAATGTTTTGTGTTTTTTAATACCTTCTACACTGGGCTGTATTGCAACACTGGCATGATCTCATGTTACAAAGCTCTGTTAATGTGTGTTCCATTGCTTGCTTGATTCAAAACTAAATAACTCCGACATTCCTTGCTAGATTGAACTCAAATATTCAGGACAGATGCATGTGAATATGCATAACATTCCTTTAAATTTTTGTTGAAAAAACCTAGTGTTAAAAAAGTTACAATTTTTTGTGCTACAACTTACTGCACTGTATAGGATAAAGTTTTGCAGCCCACACATGATGAAGTTGTTTGATGCAAAACTAAACAACTTGGAGTCTTGCTTGCTTGTGCTCAAATTTTCAGGGCTAATGCTTGTAGGTGTAAAGACAAGTCATGCGAAATTTCTTTGGAAAACCCTTAGTACAACTTAAGTGAAGAATGATACTCATCGTACTGTACATCGATGGAGGAGGTGTTAATGTCAATATTTTTGACTATTGACCATAGTTTGATTTTGAAACAAATTTTGACAAGAGTGTTGTTGTTACTGGCAGTTTTATTTATTGACAGCAGCTTAATAACGTTTCTTTGAAATCTGGGTTCATATGCCTGTATTTTTGTGAAGAAAAAACATATAATGGAACAGCTACTGAAGGGTTAAATCTGCTGGATATTTCCTTGTGGACAACTTGTGATGTGAGATCTACTGCACAGTATGAAATTAAGTGTGGGTCTTCACCAAACAAGAGTGCTTTGATTGATTGCATCATTAACATTGGTGGACCATTGGCTGTTATGCTATCAAAATCGGAGAAACCTTTTTATTTTAAGTAAGTTGTATTTCAATTATTTGCATTTAAATCATTTTAAGTATTTCACAAATAGTGTTTCATTCTACACATGCATTGTGTTCATTGTTCATTTAGAAAACATTGGAATACACATTGGTTCACAGGGTGAAGTGGATGCATTGTGAGAGGACTTGAAACTATAAGAAATGTGTTGCAGGTACAAAGTTGTCCAAAACTGAAATGTGGTTAAGGGGTGTTCAGGACAAGTTGTGTTAATGTCGAGTGTTATCAACTGACAAGTAGGGACCAGATTGTAGGGAACAAATGTAGGGTTCTTGGTTGGTTGCAGTGGTGATTAGTCAAATGATCATGATTCCACAGAGATCCCTACTAGTTGACGGGTTAACCTAGCTGTTGCAGGAGCACAGGTCAGTCCCCCAACTAAGCAACATAACGTCTTGAAGTTGCCAAGCCAAAGCAAGGTGAAATAAAAGGCTCTCACCACTTTGTCTGCTACTCACCCTCCAGTAGCACTCTAAGTTGACTGCTTCTTTTGATGGTATTCAGATATACAACAAAACATCCGATACACTTGAGCGTGAAGTCAGAACAACGTAATGTTAAATGGTTTGATGTAAACTTAGAATGAGGTCAAACAAAAGCATTGGACGTACACATGCACCACAGGAAATGGCGCTTATGTAGGTTTTTAGGATAATGTGTGAACTGTTGGACGGTTTGCAAACAAGTTCATCGCGTTGAATCATGAATGGAATGTTTCTGGGAATTACAGAATAAGAATGCACAAAACATAAACATGGATTACCAACATCAACGTTGTTTCAAAGCTTTGTGTTCAATCTGTTGTTCAAAAACATGATTCATATGCAGTTTAATAACCTCATCTTTCTGGTTTTCATCACCTTGACATTTTGACTAGGTATGGGTTTATGTTGCTTAGTAGTTTCCAGTTTTCCTTCATAATATCCAAAAACATGATTTTCCTTCACACACACTTAGAAGTGGGGTGTGCTTATGTACCATTCAATTGGTGGAATGGTTGAAAGATACCCTTGTTGAATTTTCCATCATAAAAAATATATTTCTCTGAAAGCATGGAACATTCTTGCAGCATTTCATTATCTTTTTTTGTCCTGTGCATCGATTAACTCACTTTATTCAAGTTAGCAGTTGGACGAATTCTTGCACATTTGTTTCTCTGATCACAGGCACCTTCCTTCAGGAAAGGTTTGATTTATTTCTACAGTTCAAATGAGTGTGTTTCTAAGACTCATGAAGCTTTTGGCAATATTGACCCATTTTCTTCACACAGAGTGAAATAAAACAATTTGTGCAAAAGTGAATCTAAGTGCCAGATTTACTGCATATCTGTATTATTGAGATGTTTTAAAAAATCATTTTTATCCTTTGTTGTATAAAGTTGTAAATAACAGGGAAAAGTTGGGATTTACCCAGGTGATGTCTTTCAATATTTTGTGTATGATTGATGCATATGCTGAATGTCATTATCTTGCAACAAGATGAAACTATTTTGCAGCATTACTGTACCTGCAACTTATGATGATTCTTGGACTGGATACACTACTGGCACCACTACAGGACTTGTTAATATTCTGCTGTCTTACTTGATACTTGACTTGACTTTCTACACAAATATTTTCATAAATTTGCGTACGGAAGTGTTTGATCCAAATGGTAAATTTTGTGAAAATTTCAAATTTTAGATTTGCAATTTTAGACCAGGTCTGATATCGATTAACATTTAGCATGGACGTGGATGCTGCTGCAACCTCTGCGTTGAATGTGCGATTCACCATGAACAGGATGTGCGTGAAGAACAACACCTATATATATGCGTTGCTAACAAGAAGTAATAGAATGATCATGGCGCATGATCTCTATCGTAGCTTGCTGCCACAATGCGAAGCTTTGCGTACATGCTGCGCATGCTTTCCTAACAAATATCTTTGTTTTCTTGCCCTGGGCGCCAAACCAACGAGCCATTTTTTGGCTCAAGGGTTTTTTTCACTACACTGTCTTCCCAGTTGTTAGAGCCCTTGATTGGCTTTCCAGCTTATCTGGAACCAAAATTATTGCTCAAAACAAGGATAAAAATTAAAATCCAACAAAAGGTAATCTTGGTCATTTTTGACTAAAGGCCATAGCATGCCAGATGATTAGCTAGTGAGCTGTTCAAGCCTTCTAAAGAAGGGGAAAATCTTGTAGTTCAGAACTAAAACAAATTCTTTTTGGATTTGGAGTGTTTGGTTGTTGACCTCATGATTGGGGTAGGTTTTCCAATTTTGTTGCTCCAAGCTTTATTGGTTTCTAGGTTATAAGACAAGTCTTTAGAGCCCTTAATAGACTTTCTAGCATTTCTGGGGCCAAAGCTATAGCCCAAAAATTCCAAATATTACGAGAATTCCCCAAGGGATTAGCAGGGATTTTCCTAATTAATCTGTGGTATTTTGGCCATGATTTTGGAACAGAAATGCTAGGCAGTCCATCAAATGCTCTAAAGCAGTTATGTCCAACACAAATGGCGTATTGAGCCTAAAAGTATGTCGGTGTCTTGACCGGGACCGCACATTAAATGACATATTATTGAGGGCAGCACATTGAATGGCTTACTTTGATCTTGGCAAAAACTACAAGTATACTGAAGGTGTTAGAATCCTAACTGCAATAGTAACAGACATGATAAAGTGGCACTGATGACCACCTGCATGAAAAATGTCAAGAACAAATTTATCAAAACAAGGACAGGTTGTCAGTACAAAGAATACTTTTACTACAGCGAAAACCTAAACTTGCCCGCTCAAAACCTTTGACTGGGCCGCATGCGGGCCGCGGGTTGGACATAGCTGCTCTAAAGCCTCATTATAGCCCAATGAAAACTCGAGTCAAAAAATGGCGTTTGTTGTCCAGGGCCCAATAACGTCATCCTAATGTAAACAAAATATTCATAAATATGTTCTCATCATGTAACCATCAACAAAAACATTACATCCAAAACTTTAAAAACAATTTTGTTCCCAAATACAAGACTTAAAGGGTTTGAGCAGCTATCTAGCTTAATTGGCTGGCGAGTTATGACATTTAGCCAAAATGGCCAATGTTATCTTTTGTGGGATTTGAATTTTTACCCAAAAATTTTGATAATTTTTGCCCCAGATATGCTAGAATGCCTGCCATGGGCTCTAGGACTTCAGCGATAACTTGGTTTTGAAAATAAATTGAGCCAAAAATGATTCATTGGGTTGGTGCCCAGGGCCAGGCAAACTTGGCCAAAAAAGCAAAAACATGCTCCCATTATGACATCACCCACAGAAAACTCCAATCCCAAAACAAAAAAAAAATTTTGAATTTAAACCAGAAGATGTGCAGAATCTGTAGAGGATTTGAACTGCTCTCTAGCTCAATCAGCTGGCAAGTAATAGTGTTGCAAGTCTCTGCCGGAACAGAGGCATTTGCGCGACTTGAAGGTAAACCACCTCGTACCAGTGGATATTGCTGTGGGGAATCCACCCAGTAGTCAAAGTGCTGACTTAAATTTCACTATTTTTTAATTTTTTCTTCAATACTTGCATTTGATCATTTTTTCACTGTGAAGTCTTGTTATGCTGGTAGCTTGCTATAAGATGGGAACAGGTGTTGTTGCTTAACTCTTGTGAAGTATGTAGTTTTGGATATAAGCTCTGCATGGTAAAATGTATCTTTAATTATTGTTACTTTAAACTCTTACGATAATTTGATATTTTGCAGGTAATTTGACAAGTTTCAAAGATATTTTTGGTCAGTATCACAAATGGCATAAGCTTTGGTTTGATGTGGCAGCTGTTTTCCCATTTGAGATGTTTTCTCCAGCTCTGGGTTGCACTCGCTTAACTATTGCTCATGCACATGTTCTTCTTCGATTAAATCGTACTTTATACTTCTTTCGTAATGTGCCTGCTTCATTTGGTCGGTGGGAAAATTCTTTGTATGTCCATATAGTACGTGTTCGAACATTGAAGTTGGTAATGTACATATACGCCGTGACTCATTTCTGTGCTTGTTTCTTTTACTGGATGTCTTGTGGATACATTGCTCAAAGGTAAAGTGTATATAAATGTGTGAAAGTTTGTAAAAAATTTTGTGTTGTTTACAGATAGCATATTCAAGTCTTTGCTAAGACTAGCATTTATCATTACTTTCTCATCTTGCAGACCCCCAAGTCATTTAATTATTGTTCTCAAACCCTGACTACTCTGAACTACAATATTGTCCATCATGCAGAAATAAGCAAAGTACGTGCAATGTCAGTAACAACAAGCAAAACACCCACTGTTGGTCTCTTAACATATTTGCTGCCCGTGTACAAGATACATTGCACTTTGTAATCACACATTGAGATGCTATTTTCAGGCTATTTTGCCATCTTTTTCTGTTTTTGGTTTCTGTTTTTTGTGGGTGACATGTGGTACGTCCAAAAGTGAGGTAGGTTTAGACCTTTTTGGCCAAGGTTATTGGACCCTGGTCCACAACCTCAAGAGGGAATTGCTTTGTTCAAGTTGCTACTACAAACTAGACGAAAATCTAATGAGTCTTTTGAGCTTTTGATCAACATTCTAGGGTTTCAGGTTCAAAAGTTGAAGCAAAACAACCAAAATTTGGGTAAAAGAATCTTGGGTAAATTTTACCCAAATTTATTTTAGCCCAGTTTCCAGTAAACTTGTGTAACACTTCCCTATTGTGGTTGATGCTCAGGGCCCAATAACCTTGTCCAAAAAGGCCTAAATCTATCTCACTTATGATGTCATCCACAAAAAACGTAAAACCCAAAACTGCAAAAAAATTTTTGAGTGCAAAACAGAAAAATTGCTGAGTCTTTGAGGTTTTGAACAGCTCTCTAGCACAATCGGCTGGCGAGATATGGAGTTGCAAAGAGGCACAAAAATGTGGGATTTACAGGTAAATCCATGTAACACCGAAGGTATTAAGTTTATGAAAACATGTGGTATGATACTAAGAGAGATGGCTATCTTGTCTTTCTATTGTTCTGTTGACTTTTAAAGTTGTAAAGCAGCGGGCCCAAAACTTTTTGGATATCGGGCCAAATTTGCAATCTTAGGAACATCCACAGGGCAGACTATTTGGTGTGTTGAAAAACAACACGTAACATTAGTCAAGTTTGTACAGTATATTGCTACATATTTTCTTTGCATGGTAACATGTATTCAATGTGACTTTCAAAACTGTTTTGTTTGTTGCATTTGTAATATTTGGTTTCATGGTTGATGTTGCAATACAGAGAGTAGTATTGTGCAAACGTGCATCTGAAATTCTGTTTCGATACTTGGACTTAACACTATTTCATCGTAGAAAAAGAATTTTTTGCAAAGATAAGTTCATCCAAACAAACGAATCAATTTGAGCACATTTGAAATCTTAGGAGACCTTTTTCTTGGGAGAAACTTTGTGAAATTCTGGAAGCGTTTTTGATATAAATTTTACCTTCAAATCCAAGTCATTCTGCAATTAAATAAATTCTATTTGGAGATATGTTGGCACTAATTGGGTATCAATGTCACAGGGCAATGAAAACATTTTGATGCATTTTCCAAACTATGAAATTCCTGAAATCGGCTATCAAGTTCACATTAATTGCAACTTTGGAATTTTGGCAGTTTATTTATCACTACTTCCACTTTCACCATCTCCAAGTGTACTTCGCAAACACAGAAAATGGCCAAACATATTTTGGCGTAATGGCTTTTGCCAAAATTTTAGCTTTGTTTCAAATGCTTAATCTCACTGAAAAAGGTTGTGAATGCATTTTTCCTTGCAATGACTCAATCAGATACCTTTACTTTGTCTATTATATCTATCAAGAATGCAAGTTTTTAGAGTCACTGAGCATTAGAAAAATCATCTGGTTTCCTTTCAGTATCCATATAAAATGCAGTTTTTTTTTTTGAAACCCACATTCTCATCAATATTTTCCCCCTGCTGAGCCAGAGATTTTGTGAAAAGTCTTTATTTACGTTAGCTTGTCTGTTTTTCACATAGCATAACATTACAAACGAATGGTGTAGGTCAGTGTTTCTCAAACTTTTTTATCCCACTGCCCCTGTTTCACTCCTGACATGTCGTTTTTTCCCCCCCAAGCCTGATAAAGCAAACACAAGGTAGTCAATTAAATAATTTTATTTAAAGTCTGTATTAATTAGCTGAACCAATCCATTAAATAGCTGAACTAAGCAATTGTATTACGATGCTAATATTACGTTCAGAATTCATGTGAAAATACCTCTTATTCCAGGGCTGCGGAGCCGGAGGTGGGCATTTTTCCCAGAGCCGGAGTTCAAAATGAAAATCAGAAGCCGGACCTCAGTTTAAAATTTAGGGCTGGAGCTGGAGCTGTGGTCATTTGAGAGGTAGCTCCGGCTCAGGGTCCCTTCCTAGATACTAACAGTTTTGCCAAATAGACTTACGTGTGCTCTTCATAGCACACTTCATGTGATTGTTACGAGTTACGATACCAGATTGCAACAATGGATCTGCAAGCCTTTGATGTTTCTTTGGTTTAAAAATCGCTAAGGCTGTGACATCGTAGCTGGCAGGCATGGGGTTATTGGTTGAATAGTGGTTCTCAAACACTGTTTTAAGAGCCGAATGCAGCTCCCAAACTTCCTTTGTGGGGCTTTTAGCAATCTTTCTGCAACATATTTTATTTGAATAAGAGCTGATGATACCTGATTTGTAGGTGAAATATATACTCTCTAAGAGCTTTGTTTATGATTCTTTGCTGGGAAAGGATTCCATACAGGTCACCAAAGTTCGCCAAAAGCTGTGTAAGTGTATTGTAAATTGTAAAGTGACTTAGTATTGCTTTCACTGCTCTGTCTGTTCTATACTGATTTTCTATCCAAAAACACCTGCTTCCGTCATCGGTTTGAACTGGTTGGCTTCTGTTGGTTTCTGATTTATAATACTGTTCATCTCAACCTGAATGCTGCTGAGAAGCATGGATGCTCCTGCAACGAAAGTTGATGTCAAAAACATCAATGGAAAACTTGACAAGATGTCAAACTCTTGTCGAGAACAGCAACACCCTTGCCCAGCTGATAGAAGAGATGAGGGAGATTCGAAAGAGCCAGTAGTTCTTGTCCGACCAGTACGAGGAGATGAAGAAACATCTTCACTCTACACAAGAGGAGGTAAAGACACAACGCATTGAGAACCAGGACCTTGAAGATAATGTCCGCAAGCTTCAGGCTGAGTCTGGCCAAATACTAGAGAATATTAACAACCTTGAGCAGTATGGCCGCCATGAATGCCTTGAGTTTCAAGGACTGTCCTGTGAGGAAAGTGAGAACACTGATCAACTGGTAATAGGTGTTTCCAAGGTTTTGCAGGTGGACCTATCTGCCAAAGATATCAGTTTGTCACGCAGACTGTCTCCAGCCTCTGAGACTAACCGGCAACCTACCATCATTGCACGGTTTTGCTCAAGAAGAATCAGAGATGCAGTCTTCAACAACCAACATTGATTGCATGCTCATAACAAGGACCATCCCAAAGCACGCATTTTTATCAACGAAAGTCTCACCAAAATTAACCGTCGTCACTTCAACCAGTGCTTATGTTTCAAAAAGGAGAATAACCTCAAGTTCATATGGACAAAGAATGGAACAGCATACTTACGGCAGGATGAAGGAACCCCAGCTTTCGCAATAAAAAATGAAACAGATTTGGTGAGACATGGTATTGTTGTTTCTTAAGTTTCATATATAATTTTTTTTTATATAACTAATTAAACCATCTATTGATATGGATGAAAGCCCAGATTGTGATAAACTAATTGATCAAGAGACAAAAGCTATCTATTGTAGTATCTGTAAGAGTTGGCTACATAAACTATGTTTCAAAGTAACTGATGAGCAATATACTGAAGTAACTTCAAGCCCAGAACCATTTTATTGGCGCATCTGTATATCTGAGAATTTGCCTACTAACTTAGTGAGCTTAGGAAATGAATGTGTTAGTGAAGAGACACTTTCAAAAATTGTCGCTGATTATTTGGAGATTAACAGCAATTATCAAGATCTTAACTCTTTTAATTCAATTATGTCAAATAGAAAGCCAGATGACATTTGCATCTTTCATATAAACATTAGAAGTTTGAGGAAAAATATTGATGAACTATCTAACATGCTGTCAACCATGCAGAAACCACCACATATAGTAGCAGTAAGCGAAACAAAAATTAACAAAAATGATGGTTTGTCATTTCCAATGATGGTTTGTCATTTCCAACTGGCTATAACTTTTTACATTCAGACTCTGGAAAAAAATCTGGTGGAGTAGGAATTTACATTGATAGCAGTATATCATATCAAATTAAAACTGACATACCTAAATGATTCCAAAAGTCTCTGGATTGAAATTAATCTTCACAAGAAACCTTGCATAATTGGGGTCATATATGTGCACCCAGGATATGACATTAGTGCATTTACTGAAAATATATGTGAAATTCTTCACAATATCAGTGACAAAAAGCTACCATTTATCATATGTGGGGACATGAACATCAACTTGATGCAACAGAATACAATACCTCAAGTAAGAAACTATGTTAATGCATACAAGAGTTACAATTGTTTAGAACTTATCACCAAACCTACTAGAATAACCCCAAGTAGCTCTACCTTAGTTGATCACATTTATACTACCTTGCCATTAAATAAAGTAATCCCTGGAATATTAATCAATGACCTTTCTGACCATCTTCCTATCTTTGTCTTAATTAAACCAGCTCATGTTGAAAAACTAAATACAAAAGCCCAGTTTAAGCATGATTTCTCTAATTTTAATGCAGAAGAGTTCATGGAGGAAACAAAGGAAGCATTAAATAGCATGATTATCAATTCAGACAACCCAGCAGCAGCCTTGGA
>Ga0210059_1006474_pt1 | contig 18759 bp, 9 predicted proteins | sample Ectturendosymbi2_FD_188042 | JGI IMG/M metagenome (GOLD analysis project Ga0210059, IMG submission 188042) | Ecteinascidia turbinata endosymbiont from Florida, USA - Sample 2 (SPAdes) (version 2) | ecosystem: Host-associated > Tunicates > Ascidians > Unclassified | place: Key West, Florida... | reverse complement strand
AAAAACATGCATTTCCAGAGTAGAAGAAAAATTCAAGTTTCCACTAGTTTGCACAATGTGGTGCCAGTTCCGGATGGTCAGGATTATTGCACTTAGCTGCAGACGAGTAGAGGTGTTCGAAACGGAAATTTGACCGAAACCGGTTCGTTTTTTCCGAAATATTTTGCTTCGGTTGATTTTTTAGTCATTGCGTTTTCGTTTCGGTTGGTTTCAAGGTCATTAATGATAAATCTTGTTAATATATCGTAAAATTGAACAGACTTTTCTCAAGAAACGTCATGTTGTTGCAGAGTTTGGAAAAGTTGTTCCTTAGTTGTGCTAATAGTCATTTTCAGATAAGCTTGAAATTTTTGCATTAAAGTTATAAAAACAGTTGCAAGTTGGCATTACTTATAACAGGATGTTATGCAATGATTTCACTGGTCCGGGCCGCTTCAGATTAAATATGCCTGAAGTGATCCTGGAACTGAAACGAGTTTGACACCCCTGTTCTAAGCTAAGCAATCAACAAGTTGATTAATTTTATAACTGACTACATCAGTTTTTTTAAGGTGTTCTATGGACCCGATTCGGGTCCCTAGAAATTGGAAATCGGGTCCCTAGAATTAGAGAAAATTATCATCAGGTCACTTGAATCAGAGAAAATGGGGTACCTAGTATCAGAGAAATCGGGTCCCTACACATCCATACCAAGTACCTAACATTTTCCTTAAAAAAGAACTGGACTACATTATTCTAGCCTTTATTTGTCTGACGTAAAGGAAACTAAAATTGTGCAATGCGCTTATCAGCAAACATATTGTTTACTAAACAACAACTGCAGTTGCGTGGTTATGAGATACTAAATAGGCTATCTACTGTTAGCATGATGACACTTTAACAATATGCTTTGGTAAAATGATAAAACTGCACTGAATTTTACTGTTGGTAGTTCAATGAATAAAACAGCACTGAGTTTACTTTTGTGCGACGCCCTCGTAAAATTAAAACGACCCACCAGGGCGTCGCGACGCACAGTTTGAGAACCACGGGTTGAAGGAATTGTCAATCATCAAAATATTTTGAAAGCTAAAAGAGAAGAATGATTTAAAAGTTTGAAAAAAAAAACAGCAAATTGAGATATTTTAGTTTGTCAATCTATTCAAGGCTATTCGTGATTCGACGGTTATAAACAGGATAGACAATAAATGCATAACAACCGAAAATTACGTAGCTGAAAGATGCAAGCTACAAACGCGAAACTCACGTATTATTTGTGATTCGTCAGTTTGTAATGATACTGAGCTCGACCTGGAGTTTTTACTGGATGGTTCGACGAGCATCAACTCCGAAAATTTCGACAAACTTAAAGATTGGGTCGCGTCGTTGGCAACTTCTTTGGATATTGGTTACTACTCTACGCGAATAGGTAAGCTTGTTTATCTTTTAACACCAGAAATTCCTGATTTATGAGAGCCGTTACTTGCCAAACTAATCGAGAAGATAGAACAAAGCGAATGCAGTTGCCGTAGGTTTCACATAGAGTTTGAATTGAAGTATAGTCTTGAAAACTGTACCAACAAACATTTCATAGAACACTTCTGGGGCTGAGCAGTTTACCGCAAGGGGAAAACTATTCAAATAACAGGTGGAGTGAACGTAGACACTTTTTGTCCGATAATGGGTTTTGCTGTTTAGTGTTGTATCCTACAAACGATTAGTTTGTGCCTATTATTTGCAGACGGCAGTACGTTAGGGCCCGAAACTGCAGCTGGGTGAGATTTAGATTCAAACTGTGGTTCTTAATGATATGCGTGTGGTATTTTTGGCCTGGTTGACAAAATTCATTAAAAAGTGTTCCCAGGTTTATATTTGAAGATAACAAGTTTGGTTTTAAATTTTGTCGTGTTTACAAGGTTTATATTTAGGCTTATTCTTGTGAATTAATAGGTACAACTCTTAGCGTATGTAGCTCAATTTTATGCAAAAGTTTTATCCTGAATCGGCCAATTAGCACTCGTTCAAAATGTTTATAACTCGAGATTCCTAGCAAGGCTTAATCAGATCTCATGTAAAAGAAGCAATTAATAAAGCAGTCTAGATTGTGATCAAGATATTTTAAACAAAGCAACACTACGGTTTTATATATTTAGTAGTATATAGATCGGCTATGTCCAACCGAAATTGCTTACTGAGCCAAAAATTAAATCACTATCTTCGTGACGGCAGCTCACTGAACCACATATTAATGAGGGCCGCATATTGAATGACTTACTTTGGTCTTAGTAAAAATAAATTTAGTGCAAGTTGATGTACTGAAACCGTTCGAATCGGAACTGCAATGGTAACGAATGTTTGACACCTTTAACAATTCCGTAAGTATGGTTTAAGCAACTTTAATGCTAGTGGAACAAGGATAGAAATCAGAAAACCAATCAAAAATTTTTCACCGAGGTGTCAGTGGACATATGGAAATCTCCCAGAATGCAGCACAGACGTGTCAAAGTGGCACTGAGGACCACTTGTATCAAAAATGTCAAATTTAGGATTATCAAAATAAGGACAGGTTGGCAGTATGTCGGCTACTTAATTATACTACAGCGGAAACCTAAACTTGGCCACACAAAATCTTTGACCGGGCCCGCGGGTTGGACATAGCTGTCATAGAACTCTGCTTTTCTAAATTTTTATTAGTTTGTACATCCACATGTTTAGAAATATATCGATTTATTGATTACTCTGTTTTCTGTGCTTTCGAAAGGCATCAATCAATACAGTGATGAACCGAACATAGAATTTGCAATGTCAAAGTACTTCACAAAATCTGCAGTGATTGGAGCTATTGAAAATATTTTCTACAAGAAAGGAAACACACACATTGGAAAAGCAATTAATTTTACCAGGGAAATCTCTTTGGTCCCAAAATCCGGTGCTAGAGATGGAGTGAAAAAGGTGAAAACTCTGAAGTTGGCATTATAAGCAATACGTTGCGGTCATTGTTAATGGCTGCTCTATGATCAAGTTACTTGTTTCTGAATTAAAGCGTGTTAAAGAAAATTGTGATAAAAACTTCACCACTTTGCTTACAATTGAGTAAATATCTCGGTTACCCGTATAGATTAGAAAAACTTTTAGTTTGTCGTGGGATGTCATCTTGACTTCAGCTGACCTAAACGGATTCATTTCACGTTTATTCCTTTCTGGGCAAAACATAATCACCTTTGGGCCAAACCGGTTGTTGCTGATCTTAGGCCGATTATTTTCTCCATTTGCGAAGTTCATGCTGTAAAGGCCCACACTTAAAAGACTTTTGCAGGAACCGAATTTGTAAACTCACTCGACCCTACACGAGTTGTTTTACAGCAAAAAAATTAAAATAGGTTTTGCTTGCATTTTTAAAAGTATATTCGGGTCCTTTGCGCTTATGTAGTTTTGTTTTTCTTGAAGAGATATATCTGTGTAATGAGGATTTTACCCAACCACAGGAATGTTTCGGTATCTATGCTAAACAAAGCTTCACTACAGTAGCAGTTGGCAGTTTTCCTTGTGTTTCACGTGAAATTTTATGCTGCTTTTTTGGCATAGGATAAGTTTCGTCTGTTCATTTATGCAGTTCAAATTGCAGTGTTGCATTGAACTAATTCTCAACTATGCAGCCGAGCACACAGATTGGTAGTTTGGATGGAAATGTCTTTGTATTTTCCATTGTGATGTGTAATGACAAAGATTGTCCATAGAACACTTTTTTCTCTCCCATCCTATGGCAGCTTGTGACTGACCTATCTCATCCCATGGAATTTCCACGAAACTAGTAATACGAAGTATATAATATCATGGATATGTCTGATGTCTAACTTCTTCAGAACTGTGTCTAAGCCACCAGAAACCCCCTAATTATCGGGCTAATCAAAATTGGGTGAGCATTATCGCAGTTTACAGTGAAAAGGGCCAAACCACCTTATTTATGAGAGTTTCGCTTCACTACGCCATGGCACTGAGCTTCTGCGTCTATAATTTACTTCGCTGTGACCATATGATATGGAGATTCAACTTTAGAAAATTCCTGCAATATGACATTAAAATTACTTGACATAGGACGTGATACAAGACATTTCAAGTTCACTGTCTCGATCCATGATATTCCTATTGGTAATCCCATTTCCATGGGCAGTGCTGCAAATATCTTCAGCTCCGTCCAATACAGAGTAACTGTTTTTGTTTTTGGTCATTTTAGCGACAGTTGGTAAAAGCGCACATTCCTTGGATGGATTTCACAGCGGCACGTTAACAATATTGTAGTCTTCAGTTCTGTGAACTATTTAAACATAGAAACTATCTTATGTATCCTCAGTGTGATCTTCCGGTGAAGGCTGCAACAGAAAGTATCTTTGCCTGCAGACTGTAATGAAATTGTATGTGCTTAAATATAGCGGAATTTCTTCCAAGCCCTTCAAAAAGATCTGGCAAAACTTAGTAAACCGTTATCACTTTCCGTTACAGCCAAGAGTCCGTTTACCAGTGCAGACAGCAATTTGAGACGCAAACAAATGTGCTTGTCCCCATAAAAATGACATGCTTGTGTATAATAACTGTAGTCAAGACAAAGCAATGCTGCTTATTACTGCATAGCATCTGAATTTCAAAAACTCAAAACCGCTTCATAGAATTAAAAAACGCAATATTACAAGCGTGAGGAAGGTGAATTTTTGTCATAAACGCTATAAAAACAAAAGGAAATTTTGTAGTATTTGTTTTTTGTATGTGTGTGCTTTCATGTGTTTTTGTTCCAACCAATTTTTTGGTTTTTAGTGGAAGATAGTTGGACACTGCTTTTTTTTCGCTGAGGCATTTCGGCCATTTTTTGCTGAGACATTTTGGTCACTGAAACATTTCGGTGATTTGTCTCACAGTTGCATTAAAACTCGCCGTAGCAGTGTTCAGTAGCCTATATTTTCAGACATTCTGACCGAAATGACTTATTTTTTGCGGTCATTTAGAAAATATTTCGGTCTATGACCAAAAAATGACCGAAAAAAAACAGGTTGGCAACTTTATATTCCAAAACAGCAACTTTTTAGGAATAGCATTAAAAAGAATACCACTTATGAAAAATTTATGAAAGTAACTGCTGTTCTGTGCAAGAAGAATACGGCTTAGCCGACGAGAGTAACATCACGGCAAATCACTGAGAGCATTTCCCGGAAAAAGTTGCAAGTTGAAGTTACTCCATACGGAAAACTGCAGTGTTCAGCGTCACCACGTGTCTATATCTTTTTGCTGATATGGTTTGTTTTTTCAATTACAAAATTTTATACTTTCAGGCTCTAGTTGTCATGACTGATGGAGTGTCTCAAGACTCAATCACTAAAGCTGCACATCTTCTTCATGATCTGCAACACACCAAAACCTATGCTGTAGGTTTTGTATTTTGTTTCCTCACATGATAACGTCGCTCACATGATAACGTGATACCGTAAACAGAAAGAGGAATAAACTTGTACGATACGAAAAACTGCGATAAGCTACAACATGCTGTAATACTAAAATTGTGTTATACACTCTTCAAGCTGGCAAGGAAAGCCAGTACTCGATTAAAACTGGCTTACGGTTTATGACTGCGTTTGTTTTCATGACATAAAATAGATTTAAAAATGACTTTGTTTTGAGTAGCAATGGCATGATATGTTTTACTTCCAAAAAGTTTCATTCATAAATTTTTAGAAAAACGTTTTGCAACTCAATTAATTTTGCTTTGAATGAATATTTCATACACAACTGAAAGTCTTCGAGTGCAAAAAAATTTTGTTCAATTCACGACTACTTACACTCTAATAGAGATTTACTTTCAAACATTTTGTTGGCCGTACTCTAAGCGTGAAAGATGTTTTGCCATTTGCAATCTGCTAACATTCGGCTGCAAAATTTAATCTTCTGCAATTACCTCACACAATTAGCTGGTATAAAAACACGCACTTGCCACTGATGATGTACCAGTTAATAAGAGCCGACACAAGTTACTTTCTATAATCTTTGGAATCTGCATAGGGTGTTTTTATCTCTCTGGAACAAGGTTTTTTAACTTGCTGAATAGCGGAAAAACATTTTCACCAGCGCATAATTCTTCCATGCACGTCAGGATAAGATACAAACAAAACGGGAAAGCCCCTAAATTGTATAATCAAGTAATGATTACCACCCGGTTGTTTTAAAGAAATTTTAATCTGCTGAAACTTCTGTATATTTTTAGTGAAGTCTACAGCAAATAAAATTAAAATTTACATTTTTCTGTGTTCTAGATAGGAGTCGGAGAAGCTTCTCTGCCTCAGCTCCAAATGATTGCTTCCAATCCCGATCGCAAATACGTTTATAAAGTGAGCAACTTCGATGCAATAAATACAATACGAGGAGACTTAATAACCAAGATTTGTTCTGAAGGCCAGAAGACAAATCAGATAAGTAAGAGAATGTTAGAATGTGATCGAAAAACTAGCAGAAAATGATTTGACAAAGAAACAGCGTTGCATTGTTATCCTGAGATGGAACAATAGACAGCTTTTACCAACACCGTTTGAGTAGCGCTTACTTTGTTTTCGAACATTTCCAACAAAACGCTTAAAACTGAAGGTAAACTGGCAGCCAGCTTTACCAAGCAGTCAGCAGTGGCAGCTCTAAGCGTACTTGGTGTCACGCGTTTTGCAGTTTTCTGATGCCTTTAACAATAAATATGATATACATTTTTAGCAGAGAACCCCTTATGAAATAAACGGAAAGTTCTTGAATAATATTTTTTCAGAAATTGATTCTTAAAGATTTACAAGGTTGAAAAACGCTTAGTTATAACCCGTAAACTTTTGCGGCGGTGCTTACAATTATAAATGTTCGATAACATCAGTGTCTGGACTACTGTTATTGCAGATCGTATGTTATATGACATTGCATGGGAATACAGATTTTTTATGAGTACGTGCGCGTTATCATGTATTTCGCTTTAGAGATGTTATGAATACCCAAGAAAATAATGTGGGGAGCAGTGTTTGCAGTGGTTGACTGGGTGCTTTATGCTCAGCTATCGCGTTTTACTAGAACTCGTAGTATTAAGATAAAACGAAGAAACGTCTTATGGAAGAAAAATGATTGTTTTTTATTGTGTTGCTAACCTGCTTCTACGGGTGAGCCAGTTATAATAAACCAAATTTGAGGATATCCACATTTTGTTTGCTTCTTCCATCTCATTTTATTGTGCCATTATTTGTTGATACACGTGACCATCAACACAATAAATGGTGTATTGATCACTCATGCATGTATTGACAAAAAATGATAATATTCGGGATATGGTTACACAATTGAAAAGGTCTGTTACAAAAGTAAGAGCAGATAAAGTATTTGAATGTTGACCAGGAACAGACATTGGGCGTTTTGTTTGAGCGCAACTTCTTTAATTGTTGACCCTATTCCATTCGTACTTTACAGCCTGCCCAAACGGCAAAATGGACTTGGTGGTGATGTTGGATGCATCTCTTGGGACCAAAAGTCGCGTGTTTTCTTTCGCAAAAAAGTTCATCAAGACCATCTCATCTTCTTTTGCAATTGGCCCCTATAACTCCAGAGTTGCTTTAGGCCAGTTTGATACAAGAACAAGGTAATGAACCATTTCTGTTATTTTTTTTTAATATTTTATTTTCCACTTTTTTGCAACGAAGTTCCTTTTTCGCATTTTCCTTCATGCAAACACAAACGTTTTAATAAAATTAAGCCTAAAGAAGATATCAGGTGTTGAAAAATTATAAGTAATTATTACTAATGTCATCGCATTATTACATCACCTAAGCTAATATATTTGTATGCTTATAGACACGGCGATACCACATTTAATATCAAAGCGACTGAAAGTCCTAATCAAAATGATGCGTACGAATTATGTAACTTTCGCGGACGGTGCTTTTTCAAATGAAACTTGCGACATTATACCAAAAAGAACAAAATTGTTTAAAAAATTACTCGCATAAACATCTTTTACGCGAAAATGCTTTTTATTCAGTTGTTCTGTTGTAACAAACAACTTATATTAGTCTATGCACATTGAAGAGTTCTTGCCACATTCCTGCATCGTCTCATTTCTCTATAAAATAAGCTATTTGCCATTAATACAGTATTCACAAAACTTACTGCGTATTTCCAGCCAAGTAGCTTAACATCTGCAAAATAATATACCTGTTTCATAACCTGAGATCTTGAAAGGGACAGAATTACACTTCGTGAAAGATCAACGAAATGATTAAAAACAATTTTTTTGATCAATGCGTTGCACATAATACTGATGGCGATTTTAACTGGAATTACCACACTTCATTTTGAAAGATGAATTTCAATTTTTTTATTAACAATTTCGCTACGTTTGGGAATCATATTTTTCCAAAAACAAACAATCTGCACTGGGTCAGGAAGCAACTGCACGCATCTGTTTTGATTCTTCAGGATCGATTTCGATTTACTGCGTTACAACGACATTAATAGTCTGCAAGAGGCAATCGACACTGTTGATTTGTCGTATGATTCCGCAACAAAGCCACCATGTATGCTTGGCGCAAGTTTGAACGATGTTCGCAGCCTTCTCAGAAACAAGTCGTTCGGTGGAAGGCCCAATGTGCAAAAGGTAACGAAAAGACCCGTTGCGAAACAGTCATTTGTTGGAGGTTTATTTAAATAGACTTGAATATCTAGCATTTCGTTCAAAACAATTTTATCAGGATTTCTTTCAATCTGCCTAGCAGGAACATTTATGGCTCGGAATCATGTTTCTTTTTATTTAGTGTCAAATATACTCTTCTCTCTACATGTTTGAATCATCGCTGTCCTTAAAACGTTTCTAAATTTTTATCATGTACAGTTAAATTTACGAAAAGGTGGAACCTATCGCAATTTTCAAAAATATATGTGTGTTATATTTGCACGGTCTATAACTAAAAGTCTGTTGATTAGTGCCAGAATTGCGTTATTCATTTGTTTGCTCGGTGACAGATTGTACTCGTCATTACTGGGTCATCATCAGAAGACGATGCAAACCGCCCTGCTTTGGAAATAATGATGGATGGTACCTTGATTTTTGCAGTTACTTTTGGAACGAAAGTGGACAAAGCACAATTTGAGGAGGTATTTGAAAATTTGAAAACTTTAATAAACGTGGAATGGTGGACTCATATGATATGCCGGCTACATTACAGACATTTTGTTTCAGAGCAAGCAAAATTTTTCATTTTATCTGCTGATGAAATTAGCTCTCCATAAAAGCTTGAAAAATGTAAGCATAACCGTGCGCAAAATGAATAGTTTGAACTTCCAAACCACTACCGATGTATTTAAATAATTAGTCTCCACACAGGCGACGCTTTCGAATAAATCACTTGAGTTTTTTAATAGAAAGTCGATTTCAGGCAAAACACCGCGTTCTCAGTCCTGAAATATGCAAACAGTGCTTACGGGTGAAATGCTGAAGGGTTGAAGCAAGACCGGAGAAAGCAAAAAAACTCAATACTAAAATGAACAAACCAAATTGCTCTCACTAAAACTGAGAAACTATCTGACCCCAATTGCGGAGTAACAAAACCAGCGCAATCGAATCACAGAGGCTATAGCACGACGCGATGACTCATTTTGTGTCTTGATTTGTTGCTTATATCCAGGTCGTTAGAGATGAAACGTACGTAAATTACTGGCAGGAGAATCTTTGTACATTGGATCGGAAGTTTTAAAAGTTTAGAGATTTATGTACGCTAACATCCACTTTCCAACAACTAGCGTTTTTCAAATGAGTAATGGCAAATTAGTGAAAACCTCGCCAGGGCTTAACCAAATTAAGTTTCCGAAACGGTAGATTTAAGTCTCAGATTTGGACATAAAATGATGCGGTTCTGCAACATAAATGTTACATTTGAATTGAAATAAAGATAAAAAATAGTTTGCGTACGTCAGAGATGCAAATCTATCAAACGCACACATCTTAGCTATTAGTTCTTAAAAGATAAAAATTTCATCATTCCTAAAATCAATCTGAAACTTACATATTTGTTTTCATAAACGACAACTTTAAAAACAATTTTCCCAAATTCCATTGCAACCTGTACTGGAGAATGGTTGCTCTTATAACAATTGATAACATCCCGCACATTGTCAGATACCACATTTAAAGTTTAAATGTTATTTACTCTGCACCTAGACTAGTTACCCCAAAAATTGATGGCTGCCATTAAATTATCGTGTATTGTAAATGCGCATTACAAAGGACCCACCATGCTCAGCTCCTTTTTCCTGATCACAAAACAAAAGCATTTGCAGATTTTACGTAAAGTTGTCATAGTATCTACATATGAAAGGCTTTTGAACTGATTGTGCCCCGGCAACAAAACAAAAAGTTTGTAAATTTTAACAATTGAGACAAAATTTAACTTGTAAAGCCATATTGACTTACGATTATGGCAGTATTTAATAGCAAGTTGTTTTTGAAGAAAATTATATCTTCTGTTTTGCATCTCGAGAAGCTAATAACTGTGTTAGCGATTTTGGGGTTACAAAGCAAACAGTAACAATTTTAAAATGTTGTTTTTTAGACTATTTGTGCATCATTCACACCGACAAAATCTTTACAAAGCTGAAAATATTTTAGAATTTCTTTTCTAAAAACCAGTGTATATTCAGGTCGTTTCAGCTCCAGCACATCTCTATTCAATCAACCGCATACGAGATATAAGAAATCTAGACCAATCCATTTCAAGGTCAATCTGCGGTTCCTGCACTCCAGGTATATCAGATAGAAACAATCCTTTCAATTTACTTTAATGTGTACTATTGAACAGTGAATATTTGGAGATTCGTATCAAAACTTTGAGATTTTTAAGAAGTCTTTTTTTGCGCGGAATCCTGCTTTGAAATTACAAATGTTGTTAATTAACTGCATGTTGCATGCTCGGATTTTAACATGCTAAAATCAAGGCGCTTCCAGTTTTCACTCACTAAAAACTGGTACAAGATATGTTTTTCGTCAGGGTAATGTGTCTTCACGATTGCCAGTGCACCAACTTTTTGTAAGTGGGGTAGTATTGAAATTCGGTTTGTGCTTTCTTTTTGGAGGTGTCCTTGAGCGCGTTTTGACCTGGCTTTGGGATAAGCGCAAGTATCCGAACATCACACCTTTTCAAATGTTTATAATATTTCATTCATCGTCCAATCCACATTTCCTCTCGGAAGGGTGCCCTAGGAAGCAGTCCCCTAGGGGTCTCCACTCCGAGCAGAAACCAATCTGGGTTAGAAATTGAATCATGCCACATTGTACTGGACTCTCTATGGAGACTTTTACGTGAGAAATAACAATCTCTTCCATATACATTTCTTCGGCCATTCTAGTGACATCACCGAACCATCGTAACCGAAGTAAATATCTTCATGAAACGAACGTATCCACCTTCAGGGTTTTACGAATTTCGAAGCTGGTCGCTTTGTTGCGTAACAAAGTGACGTCAACTAATCGTAAACATTCCATCTCTTCCGTTTGTAAAAAGACAAATGGCAGCCTTTTGTTTGTAGGCATACTTGTATACTTGTTGCAAATTCTTTTCGGTCCTTACCGAGATTCATGACCATAGGTGATGATCGGAACAAAAAATAACAGAAAAAAATTTTCAAAGTTAAAGGCTTTGATTTTGTAAACATGGACTGTTGAATTTAATTCATTACAACTGCACTTGGTTTTCCAAGAAGGCATAATATTTCGGTTTTTCTCGTGTTTTTTTCATTCCAACTCAACGCATGATGCTGCGAACCAATTAAAAGCATTTTGAAAGGCCTGTAGAACGGAAGCAAACGTAACTACGTATTATCTGCGAAGAGCAAACTGTTAACACTTCAGCCTCCAGCAGGTGTGCACCCCTCGGAACGGTTAGCACTGCCTATCCATTTCATGAAGATTACTAGAAAAATAGCTTTATCGAAAATTTGGTGATAAATTAAAATGTAGTCTTTGGTGTTGCGACCAAGTTATAAACCGCTTGGGGTACGTCCAATGTTGGTTTATTTACCTTTCAGCATCTCCTTTCAAGGTGCTTGGCATGCACTTTACCATGAGGCTAAGGAACTGTTAGGTGGTGCATTCGATCCTGTCTCCATTCTTGTGGATGAAAGTTCTTCCCAAAATTATCCAGTTCTTTGTTTTCCAGATCGCCAAGCCAGTTCATGCACACAAGTTAGCAGAAAAATTTTTTCTCTGTTCAAGGCTTTAGATTATTTCCGGGGTGGGCAAACTTGTTCAACAGAAGAGTCATTCGCAGAAAATCAAAAACACTAGCGAGCCGCTAATTAGTTTGTAATGTCAAATACATTCCATAGAATGCAAGTTGAATGTAAAATGACCTACATCAAATCGCGTACACTCCTTGGCAACTAACCATACGAATTCGTGTAAACACATTGACAAATGAAACAAACGTTAAATATGAGGCGACAACTCGCTATTAATTTGAGATATTGCTATTCAGCTAAAAAAGCTACACAGAACATGTCGGCGAGCCGCAGTTTACCAACCATTGTGCTTATTGTGGGTCGGATTTCTTCAGAATTTACTGTAGGTCGGATTTCCTCACAACCTACAACCTTAGCAAATTTCAGTGACTTGACAGCTATGACAACTTTGGAAGCAGTATTAATGTTTTCTTCCTCCAGATTCATCTCGTGTGTGTATGCTGGTGTTACAATGGCTGGTTTAAAAATGTTTAACATCTCTTGATTGCCTTTAAAAACATCTTTTTCACATCTGAGGAGGATACTTTCCGATGTGTAATTAATTCTGCCCTTCCAGTATTGAATCTGTTTCTGCGGAGGTGTAGGATGTCATGCCAGAACACATTGTTCAGTTGCCAGTTAGTCTAATCCGGTTTATTTCCAAATGTCTATCAGGGCAGTGTTTTATACATTTTCAACTCTTTAACTGGGAAGTTCTGTGCTTGTTGCCAATGCAAACAATGTTCAACTTTAACTTGGATCCAGGTCTTAGGCATAATTTCTTTGCTTGAATAGCATTTTCCACCTCCTGATTCCAGAGATGTGTTGCTTTTGTGCCATTTTTGATCACGGGGCGTTTTTTAGCATCCCTGAGCAGTGCATGGAGTGACAGTTGCATTGCACGACCACCTCTCATTTGCATATTCTTTGCACTCCCTGAGCTCTCAGAAAAGGGACGATACGCTGTCCGCAAAGAACTAACTTGTATCTACGTTCGCCAGAACCTTACACTTTATTCTGTACGACCTTTCAGTCTTGCACATTCGTGAGAGCCCTGTTATTTAGGTCGTAATGTGCGGACAACCAGGTGGAGGTCGGTCGACATATCTGCAATTCTTATTGTGAATTTCTGACACAGGTGGAGTCGCTCAGCTGAAATGAAGCAAGCTCAATCAGTGACAGCTGAGCCACAGAAAATTTATCTCAGATGTACTAGTGGCATAACTGTGTTGGAAATGATTGTTTATTATGCGAAGAGCAGTGTTGCAGTGGAATTACAAGCTCAACTTTCTCATCTAATTGAATCGCGGAACAATTACAACCGATCACATCATTCAGCACACTATGTTTCCAACCATTATATTGGAATCTTCCGAAAAGATCGCGGACGCTTTAGTTTTGGCCCCTGCTCGGTCACAGCAATCCACTGTTCAAATCAACTGAAGTCTGGTATAGCCAGGGTATTCGTCTTATTGAAGAAGTGTTCACGCGTTAATGACTTTGTTTTGGTTCATGCACAATAGCCCGTTGCTTTCGATAGTGGTGATACGCTTCAATCATGTTTTGTCCGTTGCTTTGTTTTTTGCAGTCTTTGTGGTTTTCAAAAACGCAGAGAACGTCAACAAAATCATTGTGTGTATAAATTCACCTTTCAGCAAGACGCATCAAACCAAAGCACAAGTGGCCCGTGGATCTCATTGCTTGGAAAACTGCTGCTCTACCGTGACACTATTGTCGCTTTTGAAAAGCCGTCAAGAATATTTCAAACTTCAACATTTATTGAAATATTAAAATGTTAGCTTCACAGTGACAGCAGTGTGAAACATATTTCAATTAATATGTCAATGATTTCTAAAACTGCTTATAAAAATTTTAAAGTAAAACTTAATTTTCAGGTTGTCGAAACCGAGTTATTGATTTAGTCTTCGTGGTGGGTGGCTTACCGTCAATGATGATTGAAGAATTTGAATACATCAAGTACTTCGTTGCGAACTTGACTTCAACATTGGACGTTGGCCCTCAGAATATTCGAGTCGGATTTATACAATCGAGCACCAGCGGCAGTCCTTTCAACATTTACTTGAATGTTAGTTGCGTTTGACATGATTGAATGCATGGGATGGATGTTCAATACATTATGTGCTTGCAATAAATTATTTACAGAGTAAGATGTAGTCACTGTATCTGGCAGCCGGTTAGAATCTTATGACTTGAACTTTCGGTTTCGAAACTTGATTTTTCAGTCCTGTCTTTGATTTTTCAACCGACGATAACTTCACATTTGCCGTTCATAAATAACTTTTGTGTTGGGGGTAGATAACATCCTTATTGCTTGAACAACGCTGGGAAAAATATCAGGGTTGATACCGACGAACTGGAGGCAATCTTTTTCAAATTCGATGCAATCGTTTCGTACAATTGTGAATAAAAATTTGGGCTGAAAGTAATACAAAGTTTTTTGAGAAAAAAAATTAAGTTAAATGAAATTTTGACACATTCGCAATTAGATGTACAGATTCAACTTCTTGCCGTTTTGAAAGAGTTTTAAGACTTCACTGCGTCTCACCAATGCGATCAAGCAACTGGAATTTGGAAATGAAAGTGCAGAAGCCGCTGAACGTCTTGCATTCGTCACGAAACATGCATTCAGCGCGTTACGTGGTGCTAGAGTCGAAGCTCTGAAAATAGCAGCTGTGATTACAGCCAACGCAACAGACCAGAACTCTCTCCAGCAGGAAGCTGAACGCGTGAGCACTTTCGTATCTATTTATATTTTTAAAATGCAGCAGTATATTCGGTTAAAACCAAACGTCAGCTGAGAATATACATGTTTATAAACAGTTGTTGTTGGTGCAAAGAGCCCTAAGCTGTACCTTAAACATGTAGAAGGAATTAGGATGAGACTTCCTGTCACTGGAATTGGAGTCTTTTCGTTTCTTTTGCCTGTTGGTGGTGTACGAGTATGGTAATAGTTTAAATTAGTTGAGGAAAATATAACTTTTTTCTCGAAAATTCCTGATCACAGATATATGCCCATCGCCAAAACTACTTAGTATAAGGGATTAGGATATACTACAATACATAAAAGCTTTAGGTTTTCTATCAGTCGACTGGGCTCTACTTTCACCTGTTTGCGATGATTCAACCTCGCGCATATCTGTATTCAATTTAATCAAGTAACTTCACTCCACAGGTGAAAGAAGCAAGAAATCATTCGCAAATTTTTAATAGGAAATCGATTTCATTTACCACTACGCATCGTCAGTCCAACCACCTTATTCAGATAGGATCCATCTTATTCCATTTGAGTAAGAATCATATTATTCTATTGAAATAAGATGATAAGACTGACGATGGCTAATGTTACGCGAAATCGATCTCCTATTAAAAATCTGCGGTTGATATACTACATTGTCACAAAATATTATATGAAAGACCGGCTCTAACATTGCCTCACGAAATTACCTTTTGTGTTCCCTTTCAGAAACATCCCATAGCATTATCAACAACAATAAATAACAGCAACAATAAATGTATACACTGAAACGATATAACTGTGATCAACATTCGCGCCTGTGCAGCGCCACGAGAAGAGGACAAAATTGACTTTTATGGAAACAAATCATCCGCAAGCGGTTATTCTTGCTCCAGACTACGTTAGTGAGCATAAAATGTGTAATAGCAACTGCTTATTTGCCAAATCTAAAAATAAGTTTTTAAATTAAAGCCATGTGGACTTGAATGAAAACAGTCGCAAGGGGAGGTCATTACGCCACATACAGGGTTGAGTTCGTGAAAACAGTAGGGAGTGAACCTGGTCGAGCGGAGAATCTCTTTTGCTGTCAGCGAAGTGTTGTTAGTTCAGATCTCCGTATCGTTGGCTCAAGGCTCCGCAACATTGTGGCTGCAACACTTGCACAAGCTTACACATGGTCAAAAGTAAATAACCTAACTTGGTGCATATCTATATCAAAAGCTGCTGATTCTAAGTTTACAAGCAAATAATTTTCAATGTCGTAGCGGACCAACACACGCTGTAGAGAAAAACCACTGTAATGTACGTTTCGCTCAATTTTTGTTCACTTATCTGAAACTTTTAATGTTCTGAAGTAGATTACTTTGGTGTCCGTGAAAGTTGCTTCGCAAATTGCTTTAAGTCTTTTGGGAAGGTGAAGCGATGTAGGGGAAATTTGGGTGTTCCAGAGAAGTTATTGTTGTAAGTATAAATAAATAACCAGACAGTATCGGCAAACCTTAAAATGCATAACATGGACAAGAAAACGCACCACACACCTATTTTATAAATATTAGCTTCAATTTTCTTCACCTGCGGTAAACAGTTATTGTTTTACATCAACTACAACCTAGTATTGGTTGCAGGTTTGGCGACACTTTTTGTTACTTGAATCACGACGAAAGCTTTTGTGGCTAGATCATCTTGGTTTCGAACGGTATATCTCAAAAAGTAAAACGCTTGATTCCATAGGTTGTCGCACTGATGCTCGTAGTTTTATTGCTACTTCTTGTGGATTCACTTCTTGTGATACATTTTAATTGGGGCACTTTAATTTTGTGAAGGTTTTGAGGGTTTTGTAGAAAGCTGATACAATTTTGCACTTGCTTAGAATTGAAATTTTGCGTAAGTACTCCACAAAAAAGTGCCAACGTGTTTAAAATATCGGGCTTATTGCCAACGCGTTTTTCTATAAACAATTGTTTTTCAGGCTCAAAGAAAAGGCGTCACTGTAATTGCATTTGGTGTTGGCCTCGCGAATGCCTCTGGTTTGGAAAAAATCGCAAGCAGGCCTGCTGAGCTGTATACGATGTACATCAACAACTTACAAAACCTTGACAAGCTATCCTCGCCCTTGATTTATCGAATGTGTCAAGGTATGCAGATACTTGAAAACGGTTATCATCTTTAACCAATCAACATTATTTTGCTGTACAACTTAATTCCACTGTTTCTTATAATATAAGTTAACAAGTTTCTGCCGTTGATGTTTCAGATTCTTTTTGCCCAATGATGATGAGAAATGGAAAATACGTACAAGGTAGTGTGGCGATTATATTCGACTTTATCTTCAGCCTAGAACAGTGGTTCTTAACCTTTTCTCCATCATGCCCCCCTAAAGTAATTTTCGTTTGGCTCACGCCCCCCTTACTTTAATGTAAGTTGTAAAAACAAATTTTTAAGGTTTTGTAACAAACACCAAATCCAGGGTTTTGTTAAGGCGTTTTAGGGACCCAATTCTGGTCCGTAGAATCATAGGCGTACGGGAAGGCATTTTACTGGGGGCGGAAGAAATTTGCCCTGAAAATACACAATTTGCCCAAATTCCACGGAGCACCCCCAATCGAATATACACTGTGTATTGGAAATTTTTTCACCGTTCAGGATTTTTGAGCAACTTGCGCTTGCCCTGAAAAACAGAGGGTGCCCTGAAAATTTTCACTGTATTGAAATATTTTTTATCATTCAGGATTTTGAGCAATTTGCGCTTGCCCTGAAAAAAAGAGTTTTTTTTCTGAAATTGTTACACTGAATTGAATGTATATTTTAACATTCAGGATTTTTGAAAACTTTGCGCTTGTATTGAAAAATAGAGTTTGCCCTAAATATTTCACTGTATTAAATATATTTTTCCATTCAGGATTTTTGAGCAAATTGCGTTTGCCTTGATCAACAGAGTGCGCCTGTCCTGAGTGCACTGTATTGAAAATATATTTTTTATCATTCAGGAGTTTTGGGCAACTTGCGCTTGCCCTGAAAAACAGAGTGTGCCCTGAAATTTTTCACTGTATTGAATATATATTGTGACATTCAGGATTTTTGAGCAACTTTATGCTTGTCCTGAAAAGCAGAGTTTGCCCTGAAATATTTCACTGTATTGAATATACTTATAACATTCAGGATTTTTGAGCAATTTGCGCTTGCTCTGAAAAAGAGAGTGTGTCCTGAATTTACTGTATTGAATATGTATTTTTTATCGTTCAGGATATTTGAGCAACTTTGCGCTTGCCCTGAAAAACAGAGTTGCCCTGAAATTTTTCACTGTATTGAAGTATTTTTTATCATTCAGGATTTTTGAGAAATTTGCGCTTACCCTGAAAACAGAGTTTGCACTGAAAATTTTTACGTCGGGGGGCCTGCCGTCCTCTCGACCCCTCGCCTCGTACGCCTATGTCTAGAATTGAAAATCGGGTCCCTAGAATCAGAGAAAATTATCATCGGGTCCCTACAGGTCCATACCGGGTACCCGACATTTTCCTTTAAAAAAACCTGCTAAGTGGATAGAGTACAAACACACACAATCTGCACAATGCAGATTGGTAAAAACAGACACAACAGAACAATTCATAGCGAGTTTGAAGGTAGAAGAACAGGGTTACAGACACTTTCCTAACACTATTGTTCACTAACCCGTAACACTTGGTACAACACTACACCCAGAGTAGGACACTGAGTCCAACCTTGGCCAAGACCAGGTAAAGTACGGAAGTATTGTG
>Ga0210059_1006473_pt1 | contig 18761 bp, 11 predicted proteins | sample Ectturendosymbi2_FD_188042 | JGI IMG/M metagenome (GOLD analysis project Ga0210059, IMG submission 188042) | Ecteinascidia turbinata endosymbiont from Florida, USA - Sample 2 (SPAdes) (version 2) | ecosystem: Host-associated > Tunicates > Ascidians > Unclassified | place: Key West, Florida... | reverse complement strand
GTTCGGGATCATTGATACCAGTGTTGCCACTTCTGATATTTTAACATGACATCAGATGTGATGTTCTCAGATAAATTTCTGATGTCTGATGTTTTGGCGACAAATCTGATGTTGACTGGGTTGTTGTTTTTGTTTTCCACATTTCCTCTCATTTTAGGACGAAAGTAGGTTGGATTCATGATTTTTAAGTTCCTTTCATCAATCTCTCACCCTAATGTGTGTTTGGTTATCGTTTCAAACTAAAGCTCTCTTCGTTTCGTTGAGACTAACATTTTACGTAAATTATCAAGGACTTCTCCATTTAATGGCGATATTTCGCTCTGTTTCGGATTCAACGAGGGTAATCGCGCGTTGTTAGGTTTGTTAATAGAAGCACTTAGCTTATAGCGTAAAAATTTGATGTTATGTCATGTTGAAAAAGGCAACAATCTGATGTTAACGAGACTGACCCCAGAGCCAACATTGGTTCACACTAAACAACAGTCAGCAACCACTATAGCATTAGCACGCAAATAGTAACGTTTTCGTGACATTTGTGCAATAGCTGTAATGCACGAGTAGAGAGTCATACCCATGCCAAAAGAACGATTATTAGGAACAAGTTACCAGCGAAATCAAATAAATTTGCATTGAACCAAACCGAAAATACTTATAAGCTATTCAGTAGCGGTTACTAAAACTGGCAGACAGTCAAACTTGTAGAGAAATCAGCTGCTGTTGGGGACCTCTGATATCTTAGCACAACATAGAAATATAATGGCGGAGTTGTATTCTTGTATCGCTTCTGAATCACGAAAAATTTTCAAACGAGTATTTCCTTTGAAACAAATAAATTTCATCACGGGGGGCCACCTTGCAGCGGGGGGCTCGGGGCAATTGCCTCCGTTGCCCTCCCCCCTTAATCCGGCCCTGAGTGCACCAAAGTCCGAACAAACCAGATAGAGGGATAGCAGCGACCAAATGGCCTATCGCGGCGCTATGCAGCATTTCATGGCATTCTAAAGTAACTACCCATTTATGTCTCTTACACTGCGTTACTTGTGTACAACCAGAGCCGGTGCGAGGTGATTTGGGCCCCCTCAAGCCTGGACTTTGGGGACCCCAAAATAAAATATATTGTATTTAACACATGATATTTGCATAAACAGAAATATCGATTTATTTTAACAAATGTTATAAGAGCATCTTTCAATGTACATGTATACCGATCACATAAGAATGGCTGCCTAATATCTAAAGAAACAAATCGAAAGATCTCACGAACCAAATGCGTGTTTGCCACCAGGTAGTTTTTAATCACACTTGTTCTTCTGGTGTGACTAGGAAAACATCCTACCATTTCGACTTATTATGCGAAAGGTCATTTTGAAATTAAGGAAAAACAAAAATGGGTACGAATTAGCGATAAATAGCAATAATAGCAAAAGCTACACGCATAAATCAAACAGGTGCTTTTGAAAAACAGCCACCAGACCAGAGTTCAACATTTAAAGCAGTACTGTCAATCAAATTTTAGAGGTGGTCATTTAAAATCAAACAGCCAAAACAGATAGAGATTACCAGAGTGTAAACTTAATTAAAATGAATAATGAAATAAAATTTCATAGTGCAAGCGAAAGCGCGGAAAGTGATCATTAGTTTTATTATTTAAAAGGACTGGTTTTATCGCTTAAGCGCAACTTTATCATCTAACTCGAATATAAGCAAAAGGTCGTATCTCTCTATTGATTATCAGTGAAAAACAGGGAAACTTTTATAGACAAACGCATGTGTTTGAAAAGTGTGGATAGACCCATCAAAATATCTGCACAAAAAGGTGGTTAGCTCAAAAATGAACTCCTGGGTGGTAGTATCCTTTCTTGGTTTGCACAATGTTAATTTTGACAGTGTGAATAAAACTAGCGCTATTTTGTGATAAAGACCTCCAAACACTGCTGTAAAATGATAGTTCATTGGCTAAAATAACTGTACTATCATAAAAGATACAGTGCTATTGGTAAACCCTCTATTCAAAGATTCTATTTGAATAAGGACTGAGGATACGTAATTTTACGTGAAATCAATTTCCTATTAAAAATTTGCTGATCGATTCCTTCCTTACACCCATCGTGGCGAGTACTTACTTGCTATTGGTAAAATAACGGGATATCTTATTGGTGCAAAGAGTTGGGTTTTCATTGGATGACTTCGATGCAAGATACACTATGGATCCTCTTCCAGGCGCGAGCTACTAATACGATTTTACTTGATCGTATGCCTCGTAAACAGGCTATGTTACTGTATTCTTGTACAGCGAAAAGATGCAACATAGGTCTACAACATAATTTTTCTGAATAGTTACTTACTAGACTATACTAAAATTGTTTACACAACTGCCAGCTTACCAAGGCAAATGCTGACAACGAAGCTGCCCACAAATAACTTCGCAATGATTGGCTTAGAAAACAGGAATATATGGGTCGTGGGAAGATGAATTTCTTTGACGTATAAGATAAATATGAACGCTGAAAGAGAAAATTTGTGAAATCAGTTCTTTGTGAGTTAAGTTCTGTGGTGTGTCTATATGCCCTAACAAGCGTGCTCAGTCAGATTTGGAGCCCTTTTTATCAGCCTTCCCCAGTCGGGTGGTACAAGGGGCCCTTCCTCTGGCTCCATGTGCAACAACCAAGTTTTGACTCTCTCGATACATACAGGGCCCCGACATGGGGAAGTGCCACCCCTGGGCGAGTCGAAAAGTGCCGCCCCCACCACCACTACCACCACCAGGTGGTGGCAAAGACCATGAAAGACCATTTGCTATTCCTTCTTTTCACCAAAAGTGCCGCCCCGAGGCATTGGCCCCCCCTTGTCGGGGCCCTGGATACATATGAAGATAAATGGCTTAACAAACTAATCCTATAAATTAACATTCAAACCATGATCTTCCCTCGTGTGAAATAATTGTTGCTTCTTTTGTAAACTTGCGATGTCCATTTGTATATTTTTTTGCCATTCCGTTTGCCCAGCTGTTTGATCCCATTTTTGCCACATATCTAGCTTTTTATTTGCCGGTTTTGTGCCTATCTTTCCATCGTTTACCACAGTGGTCTCCAAACTACTGCCCGCGAAGCCATTCCATCCGGGCGCAAAGGCATTTTGTCGATTTTAAAAAATTATATGTTTGCGAAACATTTGTTGATTTGGTAGAATGTAATATATCTCGAAACAATTACATTACGTAAGACGTCCGGCCCTCGAACTGCTGTGTAATAGGTTATGTGACCCTCTGACAAAGAAGTTTGGAGGCCCTGGCTCACCATTTTAAAGGCCCTCCCAAGGGCACGTCCATCAAGCTTACGACCAAAACACCGCCTTTCTGCACACGCTTGGCTTACCACTGCCCAGGCGCGCAACCGGGCAATTGACCCGAAATTTTTGAAATCATGTTTAGTTGTTGGGTAACACATGTTAGGACGATTTTGCCTCCCGAAAATACCAGGTGGTTGCGGCACTGCCACTTCCCGCTTTGTGTTGGATCACCGCCTAGCTGTTCGTAACTGTGGTTTCGTTGGTCTGTACTTGGTGTCAGATTGATTTTCAGTTTTAGTGAAAGCAATTTTATGAGAACGGCCTATTTTCCAGTTTTTACTTTTCACAGCTTGTATTGTGGTTTGTTCATTTCAGTCTTGAGTTTGCTTGCTTTCTCTACTCGTGTTTTAGCTTTTCAACATTTCAGTATAAGCACTGCTTGCAGATTTCAGGCTGAGGGTTGGTAGAGTTACGTGAATCCATTTCCTGTTTGAAAATTTTGCTGTTTGATTCGACTGCGTCGCCTTTATGGAGAATAATTACACTCCATCCATTTACGGTTTAATTTTCCGCACCACCTTCATCACTGCTCATTAGGCAGTCATATCTTTCTGGTAAAAAATGTGGATGTTTGAGTAAAAAAAATTGGCTTATTTGGGGCAAAACTTCTTCGCATCTGATACGTCGTTGAAATGTTGTAATAAGTTGTAACATTGTTTTACCAATGAAAAGCACAATCTTGCGTATAAGGCAAGCAAAGGAGATGGTCTGGAAAAAACACAATCAGTTCCACCATTTTCTCTTGACTATGTGTAAAAACAAAGCTTCGAAAAAAAGATTTCGTATTGAAAAAGAGATTTATTGAGTATTTTAAAAGAGTATTGAGAAAAATATAAGCAACCGACTAAGAACAAGTTCCCGTGAAGCAACGTCTTGTACGCATGTAGTTGAAAAATCACTAGGAATGTCCAACGCGGCTTTTTGCGACGTTTATGTTGGCACTGGTTGAAGACAGAACAGGCCAATGTAAGTTTATGACGTCCTGTCCGCTGTGGCTTCATGACACCATTAATTATTTCCTTCAAATATCGTATCAACTGTCGTAAAGCTTTGACACACGAAACCAACTTTCTAAAGCTTTGCTTAATGGATCGGAGCTCTATTCCATCACCGAAGGTCCCCGCAAAGATTACATGTCCTTCTGAATATATAAATCAGCCCCTAACCAAAGTGCATCAGGTATGCTGAACACGCTCTTGATTACGCCAAACACAAAAATACTCCGCGTTGGAAACCAACAGGGAGCAGTAACCAACAACATCGGCGCAAACGCTTGCTGCGATTACTGCATTTTTTAAACCGTTATACCTGTATGCAGCAGACATATCAGATGTACGGAAAATGGAGGTTAAACATCAAAAGCAAACAATGTAGAATATTTCTGAAAGCTAATAGGCAACTCTATTTGTTAACGTTTAGCACTAGATCCTGTTTCAGCTGCGGCACGGATCTACTCCGAACGGGATCTACGGGTCGACTAACAACATGCGCTTAGAAAATTGATGCATCGCTTTTACAACGCACGACTGAACTCCACATCGCAGCTGCGTCCGGTTCCTGCAGTGGCTCAAAACTGGTAGGGTGGTGTTGTTTCTGTGATCATATGGAGATAATGCACATTATTCAAATGACTAATCCATAGAAAGCAGCTCCTATATAAAACCGAAGAAAGTATCGCAATATAAATGGCATATCTTTCCAAGTGTTACCTGTTGAAATAAAACTTCACTGCGCAGTAGCTGCTGCACACTCGATAAAAATCAGCTTGTCCAGCTTATTGTATTGTATTCAGCTTTAGCCGCCAGTATAAAACATAAATACACAGGCACATCAACAAAAAATAAACGTGGGGCAGGGACACCGAAAAACCCGAAGGTTATCTTGTGAAGGTGTCCCTAAAAATTGTGCAAACTACTGTAACCAGCAGTATGTGGCTATTATCTACAATCAAATGTTGAAAACAAAAGAAAAAAAAAGAATATTCAATTTACCACATAACAATAAACTGCAAATTCAATCTCATACACAGTTCATCTAGCCAACATGAAGACATATAGTACAGACCAGAGACATTGTAGTACAGGTAATATTTAGGCACCAGTTGTGAGGAAAAACAAATATCAGCAGAAAAACATGAGACAAAAAATGAGTAGTTCATTTGAAATGAACAAGTATCATGTAACTAACGACGACGAGAAAGTAAATTAAATTGTCCTAGTCAAATACAAAATGCGGTTTATTACAAAAAGTCAAGCTTGTTACGTATTATAGCGCGCGATAAGAAACTTTTTATAATTTTTGGAGAATCTACCATATGAGAAATTTTTTAACTTTTGTGGTATGCTGGACCATGCCACTGCTCCTTGATATGTCAGAATTATTTTTCCCAGAGAAGATCCAACTCTGGGGACAAAGTAATTTTGGTTGGTAGCTGATCTAGTGAAATGACAATGAGTTTCTGTAATTTTTTGAAAGAAGCTATTATATGATTGTGGTAATGTATTGTTATGAAATTTATACATTAATTTAGATAGCTCTAATTCAGGGGTTCCCAACCTTTACCATGCACCCCTTAAGCATTCTGACAGATGAGCTTGTACCCCTTCAGCATTTCAACAGTTAAGCATGGAGCCCTTCAGCATTTAGACAGTTCAAACTTTCCTGTGACAAAACATTTTCTTGTCATTATTCATAGATGTATTTAACAATAAGCATATAATGATTTTTGAAAAGAATATTCACTGATATATGTATAAATATTTGGAAAAATTACATGTAATTATATTTTGCTCTTCTATTGCTAACCTTAAATGTACCCTTTCGGATTGGAAAATGTACCCCTGTGGGTACATGTACCCCAGATTGGGAACCCCTGCTCTAATTGATGTATATCTTTTATTTAAAAAAAAAAGTTTATATAAAGGAGTTATGTGACATTTAAAATTACTAAATGTGAGAGCGCGCAAAACATTATTATAGATAGTATTAAGAGGTTGAAGCACAGAATCGCAAGTTGTTCCATAGGATACGATGCAATATTGGAGATGACTATATACCAAACAGAAATAGATTATTCTTATAGCATTAACTGGTACAAAGTTTCGAATTTTATATATCATACTTGAAGCAAACGATAACCTAGATTTTAAGGATTTGACGTGGGAGGTCCAATTCAGAGATTCATCTAACAAAACACCTAAGTATTTTACAGACGATTTCCGATGTAACACAACATTGTTAATGTGAATTTTGAAATTCCTTTTTTCTTCTTCAGCTTTATTAAATAATTTTCCCGTTAGAAAATACATAATTTCGCATAATTTATAGATACTTTATTAAGACGCATCCGTTCCTCTACTTTTATTAACTCATTACTTACCATAAGTTTTAATTGTTTTAAATCACTATGTGCCAAACATAAGTATGTGTCATCAGCATATAATTTAGTACTGAATAAAGAACATTTGGGAAGGTCATTTACATACATAATAAAAAATAATGGGCCAAGAGTGGAACCCTGTGGAACGCCACATATGATTTTATTAATTTTAGAGGCCAAATTTTGCACAAACGTGAACTGTCTACGATTTGACAAGTAACTTTTCATTAACATCAGTGGTATGCCTCTAATTCCAAAATTCATTTCCATTTTTTTCTGTAAGACTTCATGATCGACAGTATCAAATGCTTTCGAGCAGTCTATGAATAGCGAACAAGTTTGCAGTCCTTTATCGGCTGAAAGGTTAGAATAAATATCTTCTACTGCCAAGGCCGTTGAAGAATTTAGTCGAAATTCATACTGATGTTCAGACAACAAACCAAAATCTTTCAGGTAACAATGTAATCTGTCATGCAACAATTTTTCAAAAATTTGTTAAATTGTGGTAGTAAGGAGATCGGTCTATAATTACTGCATATTGTTGAGTCTCCTGACTTGTGTAAGAGTACAATCTGAGCTTCCTTCAAATAATTAGGATATATGCCTTCTGTCATGCATCTGTTGAAAATATGAGTTAAAAATGGTGTCACTACAGAGTTAGATAATTTAAGGAATTTAGTTGTAATGTCACCATGACGAATGGCTTTTTTCTCATCTAATTTGCTAATAAGGGTTTGTACTTCTTGTTCACTTATTTTGTGTAGAAAAAACGAAGATTTTGTGTAGTAGCTAAATTTTAAGGAATCAGAGGGTGGGAGGATATTCGATGCCATTCTTTCACCGACTTTACTGAAAAATGAATTAAATTCATATGCAATTTCAACAGGGTCATGGGTTTCAGCACCTGAGGCAGTGGTGATCTTAGTTTTCAAACAGCTTAATCTCAAACAAGAGTTGAATATAGTTGGAATGAATCTCCTAAAACGCTTCTGGTTTGAATAACAAGGTATTTTGAAAGAAATATGCAGAAAGCAAGCCATTGGATCAATTGACACACAAGTTTTTGCCTCTGCAAACTACTCACCTCACAGTTGTTCTCTTTGCAATCAAGGTGAGGTGTTCCCTTATCCCTAAATCTCAACAAGAAGTGAAGAATTAACAAAAACACTTTTGGGGCGTTGTTAGTTACCACCGACGGTTGCACTTACTCAATATGTTGAGCTTATTCAAACAAGTTGGTGTTACAAATTTTTATCAAAGCAGGTTGTGTATTATGTAATTGCAGCATAACTTTACGTCCTGCGAAAAGATCATTTTTCTATTAACGTTCCTTGTTTTCTCATCTTGTTAGAACTTTGCTGTCAAAGGTGCTTGTGCCTATGTTTGCGAGATGTTATTTTAATATGCACAGCAGTATTTAGCATTATTCCGCAGGAATACAAAATGTTTGTGGGTGCAAAACATGTTTTCCAGATTTTTTTATTTTTGCCCACAAAATGAAGGAAGATGCTAAATTACTGCCAATCAGCAAAAAAACAGCAAAAGTTGACAGTACTGACCACTGTGAACTTTTGCTGTTTTTGCTCATTGGCAGTAATTATGGGGACATACAACTATCATTACACCTTTTCAAGGGTATACACAAGATCATGTACCCTTTTTAAGGGTATACACAAGAGCTGTTTTTACTGATTGGCAGTAATTGTGGGGGCATACAACTATCATCACACCTTTCTAAGGGTATACACAAAATCATGTTGAACATTTGTTCAGTCGCCAACAGCAAAAGAAGATTTGCACTTAACCTTGTTTAACCACTGTACTGGATTCCAAAAATAATATCAGTGAAATTTTTATTTTGAAAAATGTGATAAATACGTTAAACTATAAGATTTATAGGAGAATTTAAAAAATGTTTCAAAATATTTTTACCTATTTTTCCCAACTAATGCCGGATTATTTGCAAACTTGTAAGGTGTGGGGGTCCGGCCGTACCCCTTGCATCGCCATCTGCTACGAATATGAGTAATATTTTCCCCAAAAGAATGGTAACGTTAAACAGCATGGCAGTAACAGTACCTAGACATTAATGGATCTGGAAAAGAACGTTTAAAAGCAGCACAGTGAAGAAATATGGAAAGCTTACGAAGCAGTGGCGTAGCCAGCCCATAAATTCGGGAGAGGCAAAATGTTTGATTTTAGGCTAATAACACTATTTTGTTTAGAAAAACGCCTCTCAAAGCACAAAATTTTTCTAAAAATTTGGGAGGGCATGGCCCCTTTGGCCCCCCTGGCTACGCCTATGTTACGAAGTCCGAAGGGTTGTAAAAATATTCCAGGAAATGCTAACGAGGGTCTTACAAAGTTATGCAAGAATTTGTTGAAGCATGCCTCGAAGTCCTCATAACGTTACGAAATTTGGTTGATCCAAAAAAGATCCTTGCGGAAAAAACTTGTCGCTACTCATTTAAAAAACACACAAAAAAAACTTAAAAATTTGTTTGAAAAAGTTTGGTCACCCAAAATGCGCAGCTAGAAATGAGAAAGTTGTGCCATCTCTTTCCAATTTACTGTAACACATAGTCTTCGAAACTAAAACGTTTCACTGGAGTTCATCGAGTGAACAAAAGTTAGTCGTGCCCAGCACATTTCCTCTTGAAATGTCACACTTGATGGATGTGAGTTTTGTTAACATAACTTTTGTGCCGCTTCAACATACCTACATGCACTGAAACATACCCGTTTGTTTCCATCAGCACGCAGGTCCAAGGGCGTGCAGAGGGGACGAGCAAACGGGGTGACGGCCCCGGGCATCATGAAATCACAAAAATGTGTTTTTATTAAAATGCCTTAACTAGATACTTCTTCGTATTTTAAGGTTACTGATACATGCTGCATGGATCTTCTGGGAACTTGGCTCAGGGGGGCATGCAAGTGTATGATAAGTGACCCGAGAGAGAGATGAAGCACTGCCAGCAATAGGCCTTACACCCTATCTCTCTTACCCTTTTGTAGGTTGGCTATAATTCCTGCTAACCTATTGTTATCTGCAACTTGTAGTCTTCAGCTATCTCTCGATTCTCTGTAGAGCTTGAATTCTTAATGTGAGGGGCGTGAAAGGCCCCCAAGGGGGGTCGAGTACGGCAGGGACATGTTGTTAAAAAGTATTAAATACATTGTTTATATCATTTATAAATTATTATCATTTCACTATAAATGCCGTAATCAAAACAAAGCGGACAGTACAGTGCACAAAAACCGAGACCTCGTAACCTTGCTTGTTAAAAATTTGACTGCGAGTGCAGAACGCTTCACGTTACAAAGTTTCTTTGTCTGGATGGTTTCATTTTTAGTGGAAATGTAAATTGCGTCACAGGGTTCGTGACGATTTGGCGATAGATTGTTCACTTACAATGGTTGTAAAGAAAGATATTGGCTTTAACCAGCATATAAATAGAATTCCTTTCAGAGGATGTAAAAAATGAGGTAGTGCAAATATTTTCCGATAGGAGAGCTCATTTGGAAAGAATAATTAGTAAGGGTATAACTGAATTGTTCATATGCTCTGGTTTAATAAAAAGAGTTGCCTCTTCATCTGTTTTCGCTGAACTATATTGTTAGGAATCTGTATATAGTTCAGAAAAAAATAAAGGGCAGAAATGTATGAAACTGCATGGTTGTACAATTTCCGATAGTACTTATAAGAGAAAAGTTAAGCAATTCTGTCTCGTATCATGCCTCACAAATGCTATCTTTTTAGGTGGGCCTATCTGATACTTATTTGCATGCATAAATGCAATACCTAATTCCTCAATATATGCCTATTACTGGAAGAATTATTTTGCTTACAAACATATGCCTCAGGCCCACAGAGTAAACAAATTATTAAAGAGTAACACATTAGAAACAAAAAATACTCCGTGAAATATTTTCAATTTTATTTTTCGAAACTTGTTTTTGTCAACACTAGTTTCATTAACGCATTTAAATGCCTATATTTCTCACATTCCTCAATACAAGACTAGAATTTGGTAGGGGGGCATACAATCAAGTATTCGCCCGGGCATCATCAAACCTCTGCACGTCCCTGCGCGGGTCAGAACCGGTTTGCGCTTCAACATACCTATATGCACTTAAACATACCCGTTTGTTTCCATCAGCACGCGGGTCAGAACCATTTTTTCAGCCGTGCACTAAAACATTCAGTGTTTCTAATTTGAAAAGATTTCGCTTAGTAGAAGCTATACTGTCACAGAGGATCATCTTTATAAAAGCAAACATTTCGACTCTTACACAAATTTTATTACCATTTTGTGCGCAACTTGATCATTTGCCTTGCCACTGCTATACCTGATTAAAAGTTTTGATCACTCTTTTCCAGTAAAGGAAATTGAAAGCTGTGCTTAGACAGCAGAACTATTTAATTTCTTGTTTGTGCAAGCACATTAAACCTACGATTTGACATCACTGAGATAATTTGTTTTACTCTGACAATGTTGTAACATTCCTTGAAAGAAGAAGGTTGAGAAATACTGCCTTATATCGTACGGGACTGCGGAAGCATCATAAATCACTTGAATTCACGAAATATCAGCATGCTCACAATTCTGCTAGCAGGTGGTAATCTAACTACTAACTAAGTAAGAGTGAGCTTAGCACGAATAACCAACGACTTTTACGAAACCTGAATCTATAAATATTTTTGTTGCCATCGAATATCTTCTCCACATGTCGCTTGATGCTGCGACGAGCACTCTCGTTCGAAGAGAGGGAATGGAATATTCGGTAAGCATTGCACCATACCGTAATTAAAAACTAGACTGAGTGTGTATTCGTCCCAAAAGTGGCCAGCAAAGAGTGACAACCAGTAAGCATAGTGGTGCTTACAGGACATGTAGAACCTTCCTTCGTTGTTTTACTTATCTAAAACTAGCTTTAGCATATGCGAGCTTCCAATGTTTCATCAGCACGACAAGCTCAAATATTTTGTAGAAGTTGTGAACAATAGAACAGAGTAAGCCTTAGAACTCATACAAAGTCGAATTGGAAACAAGATTGGTTTTACGTTGTTGCAAATGATAGAGTTGAAAAGCACTGCATCCAAAAAAAGTCGAAAAAACTGCTCCGGTCTTTGTTCGGCAAACATATCTTTAAATACGGGTAGTTGTTTATCACCGCTTACAGTTTTGCTTATTACATTTTAGGGACGCCACAGCAGTGGAGGAGCAGGGGAGGTGAAAAAATGAGTGCAAATAAAAATGTACGAAATAAATGAAATCTTGTACCAACAACTAAAAGCTCTAGGTTTTCTGTAAGCATTCGAGGAATCAACCGACTGGGCTCTGCTTTCATCTGTTTTCGATGATTCAAACTTGCACATATCTGTGTTCAGGTACCTGCTCTCCACATGTCAGATAAGTGACGACCCTAATCTATCGGCAAAAGTTTAATAGGAAATCGATTTCACGTAAAAATACGAATCGTCAGTCCTTAAATCTGCAAGCAATGCTAGCAGGTGAAAAGTTGAAAGGATAAACAAGAGCAGAGAAAGCAAACAAACACAAGCTGTGAGAATAAACACTGGAAAATACGTCTTTCTCAAATAATTCTGTTCACTGGAACTTCAAATCTAACTGACGCTAACATCACTGAGCAAGGCAACAGACGCTTTTAAGCTTGAAACAACACGCCGTATGATTCAGAGCGTCGGCAGAACGCGTAAGATAGACTGCATTCGTTGCGTTGGCAACCAAAGTCTAGGGTGCGCCTTAAAAACGCTTGTGACGGATATTAACAACATTGCCAGCACGCTGATGGTGAAGAAGGTCAAAATACGTCAACAAACAGCGCAAAAGATAGCAAAAATTATTTTACACGGGCAAGGATCATGTTTTGAATATTGTTTGTGCGTCAAGTTGGCGGTACCATTTATCTTCACACTTATCGAAAGAGTGAAAAATGGGTTGTTCGCTAAAGTAACAGTGTGAGTTTCATATATAGGTGGTTTATTTACGATGCCAAGGAACACTATATGGTGCCGCGACAAGGCCATCTGATATTTGTCATTTTTACAATCTGGTTTGTTGTGATTACACCAGCAATGTTGTCACCCAATATGAAGAACAATTATACACTCAAGAAACGGAATTATAGCCGGTGATAACCATTGTGTCTCATTGGCAAATATTGCAGTGCGTTACATTCTACAGCAGATTGCTGGTGTGCCGCGTGAAGCAGAAGTTTTTCCGAAGATTTATCGATGACGTACGGTAAGTTGGACAAGTACATCAGAAATGTCAAATGTACGCATTCGACAAGTACAAATTTCAGCATTTGCCAACAATGGCTTGGAACGAACGTTTCGCCAAGCTTGCATAGCCGAACAATTGATTGATTGATTCCTTATTTCATACGAGTCAGGCAATAAACGGAAACAATACGAAAAGTCATCATGCAAAAAAGTAACCAATTGTCAGTGGAAATTGCAATAAATGATGATACCATGACAAAATAATTTATCACTGTTGAACAAAGATTGTCACTGTGTCACGTGGGTGAAAGACCATGGCGGTCATCTAGTCAACCAGCCCCGTTATTGACAAGTGTCAGGAAACCACAGTTGGAAATAAAATAAAAACAATAAGTTACGGGTGCAGTTCAATTTCTAGACTAAGGGTTAATCCAAGGGCGTGCGGAAGGGGGCGAATGGGGCGACGGTCGCAGGCATCCAAGGCAGGGGCCATCCAAAGAGAGAAATTACAAAAATAAAATGCTGTTGTTAGATGCATCTTCGTATTGCAAGGATAATAATGTATGCTGCATGGATTTAATTTTTCGAAAATTGTTTCTTTTGTAAACACTAATTTTTATGTATTTTAAATGCCTGTATTTCTCACATTCCTCAATAAAACAATTTGGTGAGGGGCATGCAGTCAAGCAGTTGCCCCGGGCATCACCAGACCTCTGCACGCCTCTCCACTAATCATTGCATATCTACTGACGATGATTTTGGGTTTGTTGCTAAAGACTTCGTAAACTCCACAGTGGAGGGAAGTAGTTCATTAATGGAAAATCACACCAGCCATATGAACAACCAGGCCCGTCTCTCATGAACAACCAGGCCCGTAAGCAGCTTGGGACACCAAGGGGGCGAAGAGTTTTCTGAGAGGGTCCCAAATTTTTTGAACTATTCCCAATAATTTTAAACTATGTCCAACATATTTTCCAGGGGAAGCGAAAATTTTTCAAGGGGGATTCGCCCCCCTGGTTACGGGTCTGTGAACAACACAAGTCTGTTTTGAACTGACACATTATACCGCATCAAGCCCAGATATGTCTCTTTCATCAGAGATTCCCGATGCAGTGCTTCCCCGACTTCCTGTCTCTAGTTATGTTCGGTCTTGCAGGACCACAATAATTTTTCGTTAGAAGCGGTTGTTTTCAACCTTTTTTATACAGCGCCCCATTTTAGCAGAGATTGCGTGTGGCCTATAATTTTGGGTGCAGGGCTCTGCACAACCTTCCGTGGCGAGCGAGTGTTAGTAGTCATCTGATTCAATGCAAGATTCCTACGTTTGAAGCCTAATTGCGAAAAAATGTGTGCCACTTTCTTGAACGATGCAGAAAGTCTCACAACGAATATTTGCGCGCTTTGGTGCAGTCAGATTGTTTATTCTTTGAACACTATAACCGGATTTTACTTTGTAACTGAGTGCTCGGACGTTACAGTGTTTGCTTGAGGGCGTGTGCATGCCACATTACTTTAGTACTTCGCCCTGGACTTGACCAGGGTTGGACTCAATGTTCTACTCTGGATGTAGTGTTGTATAAGCATTACGGGTTAGCGAACAGTAGTGTTAAGAAAGTGTAACCGTGTTTTTCTACCTCCAACCTCGCTATCAGTCGTTCTGTTGTGTCTATTTTTATCAATCTGCATTGAGCGGATTGTGTGTGTTTGCACTCTATGATTTCGTGTCTGTTACAAAACCTTAAAATTAAAAATATAGCAACCCGCTAGAACGCATAACCCAACGACTCCAATCCAAAACTCGAATAAAGCAAATGTAGTACAGCTGTGTACATAAAATATCTACTCGCGATCTTTCCAAAAATGGTTCACGATCCATCTGGGGGTCGCGACCCCAAGGTTGAAAACCACTAATTTAGAGCTTGTGGGTTTGGGTATTTTGTTTGTTATTCGCATAGTGTTGTTCTTGGTTTTACTTGGTACTGACGCTCTGTTGATGCGGTGCTCTTTCTCTTAGCCGAAAAAAAACAGGCATACTGGTACCACAGTATGTCCCCGAAAATTAAGGAGAGGCACAAAGTTTTTGTCAAAAAAGTTTTTACCAAAACATGTTTTGCCAGAAAAGGCCAACAAACCGTATTTACTGAACAATTATCAATTTACCAAAATAATGAAACTTATTTTGCTTTCAAATTGGCAATTTTTGTGGTCATTACTGTTTGTTTCCACGAAAAAGTCCTCAAGGCTCCGCGAAACGGCCATTCATTTCCCAGATTTTGCGAAATTAATGCATAGTTTGTTCTGGTACCACCTCACTCTGCTACGTTTTGCCCAATTAACCGGTATGGAAAAACTACCCCTAGTTTTCCATTTAGTATGGCTCTACTTCCCTAAGCACAAAGTTGTTTACATGTTTCAGTTGCAACATAATTTGCGTTAAGGGGTATTTCATACACACACTTGAATGCAGTCCTTACAGTTTACGAAATTTTGGAGTTTGGTTTGAGATTAATATCGCAGCCTTTGGGATCTTTCTTTCCTGTCCACCTCACCATATTTCACCACTACATTTAGATTGATTTACTCTTACGTAATTTGGAAATCCTTTGCTTCCTACGTTGAATGTAAGTGGAGTGCAGTGCACGTTATCGAACTGGAATAAAACCTCGCATTGCCTTGTAGGGTTTTAGATTTTTATGCAGTTTTGTAGTAGAAACTTTTGTGATATTTGCGTCAACCGAATATATAGGTAGAGCCGGTAGCTGGCATGTTTTGTTTGACCCTTTTAGGAAAGCAGTGTATGATTTCTGTTTAACTCTTGCCTAGAAACTAAATCTGTGCAGTACATTAACGTTTCATTTTAGTTTCGCGCTAATATACGTTACTTCGCCAACACTCCTAAACGCTGGTGAATAGCCTTGGCCTATACATGCGCGTACGCAAGTGCGCCGTCTTTTGCACATCGCCAACAAAAACGAAAGTATGAGTGATATCATTTAAGCTGACGTTATGTAACCGAACATCAGTATTGTCGTTGAGGCCAGGGCCATCGCCAGGTTTTGGGGGCAACATGCACTTTTAGGGAGGCTAGATAATTGTTTTTAATATATGTTTAAAACAAATTTCTCTGGGCATAACAAAATTTGGGGCCACTGTCCCCGAATGCCCCCAGTGGCTACGGGCCTGGTTGAGACATAATCTTCCAGGTCAAGGCCGGACAGCAAATGCAAGACCAGCAAAAACTTTTTTGAAAAATAGGAACAGTATTTTCCACGATCGAAAATTTTGTGATATCTAATGGTTAATCCAAGAAAATTTTTATCAAACACGGTTTTCGACGGCGACTTAAATAACAAAAACGCTGTTTCTGATGTCTGAATTGCTCAATTTTTGTTAATTAGACCAGTTTTGAGACGATAAAAGCCTGGGATGAAACCTGTTAGATTTTTCAGCGGCTAGAAATGGGTCAAGCCTCTCGACATTAATATTTTTTCAAGAAACACCTACATAATAGTTTCATTAGCTCTACCCTGCATGCAAAGGACGCTTTACCCACAACCGAGTTGGCGGAGGGAGGTGAAGACTCACTCTCAGGTTGACGCTGATGTTCATGACTTTTTAAAGTAAACACGAAATTAAACTCTCATTGCAAGAACTATCGTTAACCTAGACTCGTTAGTTTTGCTCGGTTAAATTCCAGCTTACCGTAACGTAATCAAAAGCAACTTAAAATAACCATATCAATACAACTTACTTAAAAGTTGCTGCAAGATTTTTCGCTTCCGCCAACACCAATGCTTACTTTCAGTGCAAAACCCACCGCTCTTACCAGCTCACCTACCTAAGAGTGACCGATTCTTTACTGGATCAGAAAGAACGTTAAGCTGATTAATCCTGGTTCACTTTCGCGTATATTGCGGTTATTAACAGCTTTCACGTCTCACATTACAGCCTGACATGTTGCGCAACTTGTACAACACTGCGTCAGCTATTCTTTGTTAGACTGTTAAATTTGTCTCGGCCACGATACATAAGCAACGAACCATTTGAAATTCACGCCCCAACGCACCCAAAACCGGGCCTTCTCACCAAGGGCATCTTGTAAGTCACGCACTGGTAGTCAGCAAAATTGAGGCGCGGTCACACACATACTTGTCACTCGCTTTGAGCATTTTTGCGTTCTCAGCGTCGCACGCACGAGACTTGAAGATACTGCTTCGTATTTGTTTTGAACAAACCTATCAAATCACAGTGAAACACACGAACCAATGCGTTTTGTGCAGGAACAGCAAAACAACAATTTGAAACTAAAGAGTCACAAGTGAAGTCAGTGAAGTCATCGCAGTCAGTTATTCAGTTGTTCATACGATGGGTCAGCCCGCAATGTAATCTCAACTACGAAGCAATACACCCTTCCCGTCTTTTTCACTACTTGTACTAAGTAGTTGATCAAACTGTTCTTTTTTGCACTATTCTGCAGCAATCCACCATTACGTGCTTCGCAGTCAGAATCGCCACGAACAAACACTTTAAACAGAAATCAAGAATGAATCCAGTTTTTCGACTCCACGTTTGTCAAGATCAAGCTTCTGATGGTAGCGGATGAAAAACACAAAAACGTTGATTTAATTCATGGGTCTTTGTTTAGCACCTTCTGGTTGGTGGCCACACAACGTGTGTCAAACAAAATCCAGTGTTGCACAAAGTTACTGACCCTATTTCTTGACGCCACTGTACAATTACTGTATATGCCAAAATTTCAAACTAAGTTTTATGGAGTAAGTTGATGAACCAAGCAACGAGCTATCGACAAGGAAGGAACACCAACCCTTTACTGGATCGAATCATAGAGTTTGAGATATTGTGATGCGTGTCACAGTTACGCACAGATGCACAGAAAACGCAGCTGACAGAGTTTTCCGCACCGTGCAGTTATGTGGAGAGAGACACTAGATTGTCACGCAACACCAGAGTGCTGATCTGTCCGCGAGCAAACCATAGTTGGAAGTATTAACGCCAACTGGCGTCACCGTCGACCCCACGAACGCTTTCGCGACGAGTTGCACTTGTTTTGAATGACTTCAGTCAGACACTTTACTACAAATACGTGAAAAACAAACAGTGTGACAGTACACTGGCAAGCGGCGGTGAAGGATTCTCTTCTAAATTGTTGAAGTCGGCAAATGAAATCATTTAAAATGTTGCAATAAACCTATAATGGCTCCACATCTCCTCTTGGATGCTCAAACAAAGCCCATAGCAAAAATTTTACTGCACAAAGGCAACCAACTAACAGTGCTGTTCGAGCAAACAAGCGACAATGTCGTAAATGCAAAACTTCCTCAGCTAACAGCGCAGTCTCCAATGTTTTCGGGAAAGTAGTCTTTGAATGCGGCAGCCACTGCCTTGGACAAGTAAGTCATCGTGCCAAATGGCCCACTTGGTGCACAGTCGTAGAATTCCGTGCATATGTTCGTGCTTGCGTCTTTTGTCAACAGATCATCGGAAGCACCATCCTTGACCTGACAAAGACAAACAATCGGTCGCATACGTCACATCGCGCGTTTTCAATCGAACACATCGACCGCGAACATCCCTGACATCATTTACAGGGTGTTTCACAATTGTTGAAACAAAGCGATTGGGCACAAACCCAGAATGTTAAATGATACCACAATGATGATTACATTTATTGAAAGGTGAAAAGATAACATTTTATAATCTGCAACTGTTTGTCCTCAAATCAGAAATAATATGTCAAGAAGAGTCCTAGAGTACATGCTCCAG
>Ga0210059_1006472_pt1 | contig 18762 bp, 16 predicted proteins | sample Ectturendosymbi2_FD_188042 | JGI IMG/M metagenome (GOLD analysis project Ga0210059, IMG submission 188042) | Ecteinascidia turbinata endosymbiont from Florida, USA - Sample 2 (SPAdes) (version 2) | ecosystem: Host-associated > Tunicates > Ascidians > Unclassified | place: Key West, Florida... | reverse complement strand
GTTAGCATAAGTTAGCTTTTAGTATCTTTAGCGATTAAGTAATGTGCAGTACAAAATTATATTTGGCGATGATTTTCAATGAAATCGTGTGTCATGTCAACACCTTTTTGGGTCTGGTGGGGGGGGGATGCATCCCCTGCACCCCCCTCCTGTGTCCGCGCCTGGTTGGCCCATGGAGACAAGCTAACAAACTACCAAAATCATTAAAATAAAATGGTTGTTGGTATACGAAAGCAGAAGTGCTGAAAAGCCTAATTACGAAAATAATGACCAATTCAAAATAACTGCATTATAAATGTAGAACTGCATTCTAAAATTGTTTTTTCTTGGATCAGTTGTGTCAGACATCCTCGTACCTTTGGAGGGAGATCTATTTCAAAACGTGAGATTTGGGTTCTGAAATCGTTGTTGTATTCGGACACGGTTGTTTGTGTGTGAGCAGCTGCGGGAGTTGTTAACGTGTTCACTTCACTTATTGCCATTATTCTTCACCAGGCCCCGTGGTAGTCACAAACGTATGTGCATTTATCGGTTGCAACAAAATGTAGCACTTTTCGCTGCACACAAATAAATCCAAATATGGTGATTGTGCCCATTTGTCACAGTTAAAACTTTTACAAATATTTCAATTACTGTTCTCATGTTTCATGTTTGGATTTCTATTTGAATAATAGAAAGATTTTATTTGAATAAGATTGTAGGGCTGAGGATGCGTAGTGTTACGTGAAATCAATTTTCTATTTTCAAAAATTGGAGACTAGTTACTTGAATACAGATATGTGCAAGTTTGAATCATCGCAAAAAGAAGTAGAGTATAATTAGCTGATTCCTCGAAAGTTTACAGCAAACCTATACTCATGGGCGTCGGAAGGGGGGGGGTTTGGCCTCACCTGGATTTTGAAAATTTTAGCAAAAAAAGGTTGTTTTCTTAGTTCGAGTGTGAAAAAAAAAATTTCACTACTTTTGGCCTCCCCTACAAAAAATTTAGGAAAAATCCTCTAGCGGCCATCCCTGGAAAAAATCCTTCCGACGCCCATGCCTATACCTTTTAATTGTCATATCTGAGTTGAAGCAGGTTTGATCGCAGGCAGACCCGTAGGCGGGTTTTAAGGTTTGGGGGGAAATAAATTTTAGGGATGAAAGATTGTGTTTTTATTATATGTTTAAAACAATTTTTTCTGGACACAAAACAATTTGGGGAGGCACAATAAATATTTTGGGGGCACTACCACCGAATGCCCGCATGGCTACGTGTCCGATCGCAGTTAACGTCGTTATTTTGCAATAGTTGCTCTTGTTCCTTACGGGTGTTTTTTGGAAACTAACTCAATTGCGAAACAAAGATTGCACCGGCGAAAAAATTTTAATATGAACGTGCCTTCAGTGTGAAAGAAACAGCTTGAAAAAAAGTTCTCTAATCCCGATGAAAATATTATAACAATCAACAAATACTTTATGCAGCACTGTCTCCTAAAATTTTTTGAACAGAGAACCTCTAGAACCTGCCGAAGTAAACTATGTATCAGACCACTTTATGAAAGTCAAACGATCTGCAAGCACCACCACTCCTTTGTAGTAGGTATTCAACGCCACGTTTGGCAAACTATCGTTTCGCTACGGCTCAAAGTAAAGTACTTGGTTTTGGGTCCTTTCAAAATTTGTGCACCGCAGTTTAAAATTTTTTGTCCTTACAATTTGTACTAATCTGTTCCATAGCCGTGTTTAACCAAGGCATAAGAATAAATTAAGTAGGTTTATCTAGTTGAGATCTCTGTGGTCTAAGGTTATGACTGGGACCTGAAGCATTCTAAACTGCGTAGCATCTTTAGATTTTTGCTGAGGATGCTAACTTGAAGTACCATCTCTACATTAAGCCTTTTGTTTCCTTATAGCTCGAACTTAACCAACATCTCGCCGACATAGCTGTAAGTTCGCTTGACGTCTCTGTTGATAACTGCAGTACTTGTTGGCATGCAAGAGGTCCAAGAATGCTGTGCTTGAAATGTGAATATCTATGGTAAGCCTCCTTAAAATCTGATTAAAGTTGCTTATGACGCGGTCGAAAACCAGTCGACTGTGCATGGTCGGTTAAGTGAAGCGAGGCGCGGGATGGCAGAAAAACAAAAGCATCTTTGTCACCGTCGTTTCCCGTCGTCTGGTTTTCGCGCATCGAGCTATCTGCGGCACTGTCTGACTGTGAGAAAGTGAGGCAAAGATAAACCGCGGGCGTGAACCGATCGAACGAGGTGATAAATACCCTGGTGACTTGAAGAGCCGAATGTGACAAAACAACTTTACGATTCGCATCTGTCAAAAAGAGCAATTTTGACCCGGTTTGCAATGACGCGAGCCAGAAGGACATCGATATCGGCTTTTTGAGGCACTTCGGTGTTCCAATTCTATGTCAGAAAATGCGAAGGTGTTCGCCTCTTTCAGACATGTGGGAAATGGGGCCGATTACATTAAACCAACATATAAATAGAAACATCAATTCGATTGACGCCTTTCAAATTTGTAAATTCGGTTTTCAATGACAACTCTTCAGTTGCGTTAAGCATTCGTCATCGCTCGATTCTTAAGAGTGGATGGAGAAAAACTACACGAAATGTTGAAAAATTTGGGAAAGAACACAGGAGAAAAAGGGGATTTCGAACAAAAATCTCAAGGAGAGCTATCCCGACATCGACAGGAGCATGAACTGAGCTGCAGATTTTAACCATTTTCGTGACCGTAAATCATCTCTTGTTCTTTTGACATTCCAAATTATCATTTGACACAAAAAAGGTTTCAACAGGAATGCCTGAAACGTTCAGGGCTGTGTCATGGTTCAGTACCAGAGGATAGGCAACGAAAAAGCAATCTATGTAAATTTAAACCTACATGGCCGAGTATGATGAAGTGGCAGAATTTTGCTTACAAAATTTCTGTGAACAAAATATTCGTCTATTTTTTAAGCGTCTGAGCCTCTTTTCAACAGTCCTGAATTTTGAACAAACAATCACGTATTGCTATAAATCACGATGAACGCATGTTGAAACAAAAACAAACCTAAAAATGTCATGGGACCTGGAGTGGAAGATGCAATTTTCAGCCAATGCTCGAGCTTAATTAGTGGTCTTGGTGTCAAGAAAAAACTTGTAAAACTTTGTAAAACTTGATTTCGAAACATAGTTGTGATTATTTTTCTTTTTTCAATTTATTTTTATTGTAAAACTATCCTGTGCAACCTGGGTCTCAGTGACAATTACTTCAGTCGAACGCCAACTGCAACAGCCAGAAGATTCTCTTGTTTCCAGTTTTCTCAATAATTCTTGTTTATGAAAATTGAACGACTAAATTAAGCAAATGTGGCTTTGTCAAAAGGCGTTAGGACTCGAGCTTTAGAAAGGTTTCTTAATCAAGTTTTGTTCGAGTAAATTTACCAGTCGCGTCGCAAGAGCTGCAGAGCCCGTAGGAACACATTTTGCTTTCTCATTTTTCATCTCTTGCTCGAAAGGTTCATTTTCAATTTTTTATCTTTATCGTAACAAATGGAAGATAATGTTGTCCTGATGGGCAGTCAAAGCAAGGTAGCTGAAACGAAGCATAAAATCAAACTACCTGGTAATTGATGACAGATGGTAAACCTCACGCCGTTTGAGTAAAACTTTCGTAAGCAGATGGATTAAACTGCGGGGTGCAAGAAGGGAGAATGTAGAAAACAACTGCAGTTTGAAATAAACTGTGAATTCTTTATTGCTTTGCAAGGCTTTCCTATACTCGCCAACAATCGTAAGTACACATGTTAGAGCGAAACAAAGCTTCATTGCACTAAAAAATTCTTAGAACTGTTTTTCTGGTCTACAAGTTTAAGTTTAATTTTCGGAGGTAATTAAACAGAAGGAGCCATCAGTGTTGTGGAGATAAGTGTTAATTGAAACTCATAGTTTTGAGCTAACTACGTATTGCAAAGTTCACAAGATGCCAAAAGGTCATAAATTTTTCTAACAACAAAGAAGGCAGAACTTAAAATGAAGAAGTATTCTGCTGTAACTTTCACGTAACAATTTTAACAGCTTCAGGTTTAATCGTGAGAGCAAATTTTCAAATATCGTTCAAAAAATCGTTAAAAATGACATTACCGAATTTTTTCACTTGTATGGTGGATATTACCCCTATATAAACTATATATCGCCACGAATCTCTGCAACTTTATCATTGCCGCTAATATCAATGATATCTCTTAAGACACCAATATCACCAACATAGACTATCAGCGTTACCCGGTTAACCTGGATGCGAACGATGAGATTTAAAATTCAGGGCATTTAATCATTACGCTATGACAACTAGAGGTCTTACTAAGGCTTTCATTTTTTTCTGTAATGAACTTCATTTTAATTGCCTGAGCGTGGTAAGTTCTAAATGTTTTTTGATGACAAAGCAATGCAAAAAAAGAATTAAAGTTTTCGAACATCTGCCCAACAATTGTACATTCCAGTCAAAAACTTCAAGGAAGGAAATTTATTGAATTGACAGCATACTGAAATACGAACACCGTACATGATAAAGATGTGAATTGCATACACAGCATATAAAGAAAACGAATAAAACGTAGGAATTCTTGTATCTCACTTAGTTGAAATACCACATCTACTGATGTCATCAAACAAAGGAATTTACTGCCTGTTTCCGAAACCCAGACCGGAAAGCACTCCACTAACTCCTTCGTTTAAGACACACGCATCGATCAATGTTAACGTAGACTGAATTCACCGGTCAGACCAAATTTGCATTTTTCTTCAGAGTCACTTCAATCCTTTATCCCAGTGGTTCTCAAACTTTTTTCTTTGCGACGCCTTTGGAAAAGTTTACTGGACTTGCAACAGGAATAAGATGTTAATAAAGACACATATTATCAAAGTTTATATAATTGATGAAAGCACGATAAAAAAGACCCTGATATTTTGTTTGATTTGTACTTTTGTTCAAACAAAAGTAAAGCACTGTGAACTTCCAGACACGTTTGTTACATCTTCCTTCTACATCGATAGCTTTTTAATGAATGCCACAATTTTATCTGATACGTCAAGCATATCCTTATCCGGCCCTTGCATAGGAATATTGAGTTTATTCAATTTAGCAAAGACGTCACTAGTAAGCCAAAAAATCCGTTCTAAGCTAAACAATCAGCACGTTGATTATTTTCATAACTGACTACTGTTGTCTAGGCTTTATTTGTCTGACCCAAAGTGAACTAAAATTGTGCAATGCGTTTATTAGTAAACATTTTTTTACTAAACAATAATTGCAGTTACGTAGTCATAAAATAGTAAATAAGCTATCTACACTGTTAGCACGATCGCACTTGAATAATGTTCTTTGGTAAAGTTATAAAACTGCACTGAATTTTACATTTATTAGTTCAATGAATAAAACTGCACTGAGTTTACTTTTGTGCGACGCCCTTGGAAAATTAAAACGACGTACCAGGGTTGCCGCGACGCACAGTTTGAGAACCATGGCTTTATCCCAAAGAGTTTTACAAGTTACGCTTGAAAGTTGGTGAAACTGTGTGACGAAGCGTAATGTTACTGCTGTCCTTTGGAGCCAATCTTCATGGGAAAAGGTTACAAAAAGCTGCTGCCCTGAAAAAGGCCAGGTGCTGAAAAAAGTCAGGTTTTCAGGGTTGATTTGCAAAGCGAAAGTACCAGTATTTACTACAGCCTAAACAGACTTATTAGCGACAATTCCAATATATACAAATGCGGATCGTGAAGATGCCAGCTGTGCCTACAGCGGAAAAAAATGAGGCGAGACGACCGTGCCTATGTATGGAAAAAAGAAGTCAGGTTTCAACGGCATCAGCCGATATTCAGCATAAGCAATGTTTCGCAATAACACAGGTGTTTAACAGCTGTGCACTCATGCTAAACCGCGTCGAAGCCTGCCCTATAGGCACTATATCATTGCTAGTACCAGTGCAATGCACTGTGTTGTGGAAAGTCAGCACATCTTGCTTAACAGTCCGATCCTTTTATATGCGATGAGCTTCAGTTTTGTACTTCACCGGTGTGCAGCGACCTGACCCAGGGCAACCCCCAGCGCAAAATCGCGGCGCACATTACACGTTTAAGACTGCTTCTGGAAAATACGAGCCGACTATTTAGTACATGGGCAGGGTTCGAGACAGAAACAAAGCTTAAAATTGTCCATCATTAAAAACCATTCGGTTGTTTGAAATCATCTAATTCACCACGCGCTGTTTTTCGCATTTTGCAGAATGTCCACCTGTAGCACAGAAAAACAAACAAAACGTAATTGCGCTAAGTTCATTGTAAATCTCACCAAAAGCATTGAATATCTCACAACCGCGTTGTATGCAAAACTGACAACAAATCGATGTTTAATATAGAGAGTGAAATATCGTGCAGACTTCAAAAGAGATGCGCTGTTTTCAACGTATTTAGTGGCCGAAATGTTGAAAGGTAGGGAGGTCGAGGGCATCTCTTTGAAGATCAAGTGCTGTGCGATGCTTGTCAAAAACAATCAATTTTGACGCCGTACTACACATACAGTGGGCAAAAATATCACTTTTCACTCTTAAAACGTGTGCTTTAAGTGACACAATAAGAGGCTGATGACAAACGCATTGCTTTTTGTCGAGACTGAAATTAAGCCTGCATTGAAATTATCAAGACCGGCTTTAAAGCCTGAAAATATTCAAGGGGCCAACACCAAAATCGAGACTAAAATACATCACCACAATGCTCTCGAGAACGAGACCACGCGCGTCAAGGGTACGTAATTGCAACAAGGTCAACGCACTTGAACAAAAAGTTGTTAACGGAGAAATATTCCGCATAGTCCTGATAATAAAGAATTTTGGGGGGCACCTTTCTTGTATTGAACCACCCTGAGGCAAACAGCTAATCGAAAGCATTATGTTTTAGTCTTTATATGGTGAATAAATGATAGTATACCAACGTTTCGATGAACATTAAAAGAAACATATGCTTTATTTACAGTTTATCGGTCAACTGTTGCCTTGCCAAATGACGTGGGGTCTAGCAAACATTTTCATGACTTAACAATCTTCTAAACAAGTTTATCTATGGCATTTTTGGCGTGAATAGGTGTTTAAGTTTTCTACCATCCAACAATTGAACCTATCCACATAGTTGTAAGTTTTTTTGATACTGAGAAATGAAACATTTGGCTCTGTAGCTTTTTTAGAGCTCAATATAGGTTTTGTGCATCGCCGTCTAAGTCGAATACCACCGCAGCGATTCGAGACCTGCAACGGGCACTATCTTCATAAGTCACATAAAAATGCTACTCGGAGATTCAAGGCCGTGCTTTATTCGTAGCGGGGCTACAGTTCTAGAACTTTGGCAAACTGTAATTTACGTGTGAAAGTATTGTAAACTACTATATACCTGCATTTGTTTACGTCTACATCTATAACAGTGCTTCTAACCTGTGGGGCTTGACCCATTAGTGGGCCTGGTAGCGCAGTTTTCGAGTTGGCCACGGAGTTATGACAATAATATGTTGGGATACAGTTATCTTGACATCTAATCACTACAGCGTTGGGAACATATTGGTGGTGTTCAATAGCAAGATTCTAGCTGAACTGCATACAGAAATAAATTCGCTGCTTTAGAATGTGGGTTTGTTTGTGTATATAAAAGCATAGCCTATGCTAACGAGGTAGCGGCAACGCAATTTTTACCAAAGGTCTGGGCCGCGTAAGCACTGTAAAAAGTTTGAGAAACACTGATATAGAATAACGCCTGCACGTTTTGTAGAGTAATTAAATTTCAAAAATTAGTAAAACCGACCACCGCTCTGACAAAACACTGTCTTACTTTTCCGAAAAAGATGGGACCCATTCTTCGAAAAAATCAAGTTCCAAAGAACTGCTGAGTTTCTGGACCACTTTCTTGAACAGTTCAACGCCTTTACGGTTGCTAGTTGCTGTTACCTTTAAAGAAAATGAAGCTCAGCAAATGTAACCGCAACCACTTAACTTTTACTTTACCAAAATGCTGTTTGTTCCACAAAAAATGGTTGTGTTCAGATACGCTTTGTCAACGAAGATAAAAAATTTGGATTCAACATAGCACATTTCAAAAATGAAGTTTTTTGTTTTGTTGGGTTAACAACGTTTTAAGAGTTAAACGCTTTCAGGTTTGGCATTGACAATCGAATACATTTCGATTATGCAGTAGGAAATCTCCGGAATGTTACGGGCTTTAAGTATGTGGTATGTTCTTATCAACCGCAGATTTCACTTCTTGAAAGGATTACATGCTCGTTCTCGTGGTGGTTAGGTCAAAAAACACCACATGAAGAAACCAGCTCAATAGTTCAGGCGATCGCTTTTTCGACGCACAATTTGGACAATATCAGCACTGCAGTGACTGCAATGACAATTGTTCCAGTGCCTGTGTAGTCTACAACTACAATCATCTTAAATTGCAGCCCTCTGACACTTACGTGTGTTATCAGCAGACCACCTGGTGCCAATAGCTCCAAGCCCAAGGCGTAAATCTTTTGCATGAACTCTCATCCTTCACCGGAAAAGCAATAGTTGTTCTGAAATAGTTCTAACAATCAACTCACGCATTGAACGTGAAACAACCAACGTATTGGCCAGTGAGTGTGCTATTAAGTGATGTTATACAAATAGAACGTGGCTTTCGGCATTTCCTAATGCAACAACAAATTCAGTCAAAATGTCTCTCGACAACTTTTAAATATTATTGGAACACTGCCTTTTTCTTTTTTTGCACTCTTATTAATCAGCCAGGCTATGAATATACAGGTGTCAAGCGCAAATAACAAATTTTTATGGGGAAATATGGATTTGAATAAATCTTGATGCGAGTAATAATGCGAAATAAAACGTCGATCAGTACACTTCGAAATTCGAAATATTTGAAATTCGACTTTTCTATTTCATTCACCAATTATGGATATTACTTTGAAATAATTTCACCATGCACATACATGAGAAATGGTTTTCTCTTCTGTAGAAGACGTTTTGTTTGGGTCTATCGGTACGTCCGTTAAATCGCTTATGATGATGTCAAACTTACGGTTGCAGCGTATTTGCTCTTCCATGTACGTTACACAATCAGCAACAATTATCTGCGCAGCACAAAAAACTTCTATAGAGTCGCTACTACCGTATAACTTGCAACTGTGGTCTTTCATGTTGATGGAAAATGTGAATGTAGAGCGCTCTTACCTAGCTTTTTCTGCTGTTACGAACATAGCGAAGTATACTTATGCTACAGTTAATCGAAGACTTTGAGGAACAATGATTTCAAGAGCAGAGCAAACCCCAAATTAAACAGCAAACTTGAAATATTAAACAAATCTTCCACAAAAAACAATCCAAGAAGATAGCATTGTCTTCTTTTTCCCCATATTGGGATTGCTCCGTTGCAGTGGTATCTATTGTGAGCTATGCATTTCATCTATAGCCGATCCCAAAACGTCACTTCGATGCTTATCACTTTTGTCTGACGTGTGTGACTGAATATATCTATTATGTGACAGATCTAATCAAACGTATTGGGAAGTTCTGAACCTACAGCGTACGAAAGTGGTTAAGGTATGTGATACAAAGTCCGATCAACTTTTACATGATTTATGAAAAACAGTTACCTTGTGTTTACTTTCGCAGTGGGTTATTTCAATAAGCTTTGGCTTGGTGAAGCAAAATACAGAAGCTCCATCAAAAACAAGATGTTTATTTTTTATTATGAACAAACACAAGCATCACTACTGTTGGAATGTCAGCAAACTTTCGGTCTACAACCAAGTGCGTCTCACCTGATAATTGTTTCCTTCGCGTTGATCAAGCGAACTACCGCAACAACCTCGTAAGTACTTCTGGCAGGCCCACAGCACCACTTCATCGATTTCCACCAAGGTGATCATAGTAACAGGAAGCTCTTTGAGAAGGTTTAAAGCCCCTAAAAACATGTAAAAAGACAAGAGTAAGCCTAGGTAAATAATCCTTTTCACCAATCTCAAATAACATGAGCACAAGCTAGTTTTAATCTAAAGCGGTAAAAGAAAAGGTTAAAAATGCATCATAACGCAGAAAAAGGTGGCATGTCTGCCTCGCTGTTCATTTCGCTACGGTGGTCTTCGTTCCCTTGGCAAACTATCCAATTGACCTCACTCAGCACGGTCCCTTGGGTAAAGTTAGGCTTGTTTGTTTTTGTTTGTTTTTGCGGCTGCTAAACTCTAGTTCCAATATGGCCTTGTGCTTGTATGTTGACACGATTTCGTTTGTTTTGATGATACTTCTGCAAGCATCGGAGAAAGCAATGTGTTGTTTTTCTGTTTGGCACACGTCGCATCATCGTGAGCCGCGTTTGTACGATTGGGTTTCATTGCACGCAGACCATTCAAAGTTGTAAACAATCTTTCCCTTTTTTAGCCCACAAAATTTTTTGAAAGCTTCCCCTGTTCCTGGCAACCTTTATTTTTGAAATTACGCTTGTGCTCATTGTATTTATCTCTAGAGAATCTCGTAGTGGAGGAGCCATAATAAAGCTTCGTTCCTGATCCGTAGTACAGCACTGCTTGGTAGGAGATACTTTTCTCTCGTCATTTACCACCAAGAGGGCATTCTTGGTGGAAAAATATGGGGTGAAATGCATTAGACTACTAGAAGCATGCAAAAAAGCATAGACATTCTTAACAAACCTCCATCGCCTCCACCCAATATCAACACTGCTTTATTGGTGTAATCGACCTTTCTGGTGAAGCCACATACAGATCGACTGTAGGCATCGTCTTCTTCCGAAAGATCTGGATAAACGCATTCTATACTTTTTTAAAGTGTTACTCTCCCTGAAGAAGACAAAGCTATTTCACATCCTCCAACTTGCAAGCAGGATGTCACTCACCAAGCGTCACACACACCTGCATTACAATCGCAGAATATAAATGAACCTCATCGCAACTGGAGGAAAGTGAGGTTGAAAAACAAGGAGGAAAAGCTATCTTTTGCCATCAGCTCAAAAGACAGTAAACCTAATAAGTTCAGATAAAATGTCACATTTATGGAATCAAATTATCGTTTCTTGTGTAATTCTTGCTGCTTACTGTACTTGCTTTGCATACGACTCATAGTTCACATCAAAGGTTAGTAAAAGCACACAAGAACACAAAATGCCTAATCATATAGCACTGCACGAGGAAAGCGTTAATTCATAAGCGCAGGCGATGCTGAAGAAGAACGAACTCATCGTAATGCAGAAGCATTACACAGTGGGTAAAAAATGAAGACATGTAATAGTATCAGACATTTGAAGTGAGCAAATAAAATTTTTGATTGAGAATACACACTACAGAACAAATGCATACAGCATGTTTTTGATTAAGGTATCAAATGTTTTGACTAAATAGACAACTTAATGTAGGTGAACACTTGCATTTTTGGGAATGTAACGCAAAATCTAACAGGAGTTTTTGTGCAGTAGAATATATGCAGTTGTACTAAAATTGTGTGTACCTGTTCCACAATTTGCAGGGCTACATTGGCATGCTATAAGCACGAAACAAAGTGTTTTCAACTGCAGCTGAGCACTGAGAGCAAGTGCCTCCGTAGTTGTTTGCTGCACTGTCAAATGATTTCACTTATCCCAGAAAAGAGCCGGAGGAAGGGCCTCCGTACCCCCGGCCGGGGTTGCTCTAATGAAAAGGGGCCCCAATTCTGATTGAGGACCTTTGTTAGGGCATACAGACACACCAGAACTGAACTCACCAACAACTGATTTCACACATTTCCCCTTTCGATATTCATATTTATCTAATACGTCAAAAAAATTGATCTTCCCACCATCCATACCTTCCTATCTAGGCCTACCATTGCGAAATGTACTGTGGATAGCTTCGCTGTCAGCATTTAGCTTCGCTTCGCTGTCAGCAAGCTGGATAGCTTCGCTGTCAGTAAGCTGGCAGTTGCGTAGGTAACGGTGCTGAATCCACGTTGATTGTTAGCATTTTTAGTATTGTCTGGTATGAAATTGTTCAGGAAAAATTAAGTTGTAGACCAGTGTCGTAACTAGAGGTTTCAGCCAGGTTAGGAAACTTATCTGAAGGAGGGCAACACTCAAAAAAGGTTGAGAAATGAAAGTGTATTTGGATGTGTATTTCTATACTAAAACCCAAATCACCGGAAAGCAGTCCAAAAAACTTCCGAAATACGCAAAAAACAACAACCTACTGAAAACCAAAAGATTGCTGAAAACCGAAATATAAGCTAAATGGAAGCCCAGTTTTTACATTTAGCTTGCCAGGGGGAGAGGTTTGCATCCTTGCACCACCGCCAGTTACGCCACTGCTGTAGACCTGTGTTGTAACCTTTCACTGTACAAGAATAGAATAGCCAGTTTCCAAGGTAGCCAATACAATCATGTAAAATTTTATTCGTATCCCGCGCCTGTAATATCCGGTGTATCTTGCATTAGAGTTGTCAATGAAAACTCAACACTTTAGTTGGGAATCCAGTTACTTTACCAATAACACTGTCCGCCAGTGGTCGGCAAATTGTGGACCTCGGCCCAGTTGTGGGCCGTTCAGCACTTTTTATTGTGCCGTGCAACACTTGTGGGCTGCGTTGTATGTAAATGCTAAAGTACTGCGCTGGTTGCGTGGGATAAAACAAAGGCTACTGTAACAACTATAGAACACTCATTGTTTGACGTTAACAAGGCATTATTGCTGTCATTTTAGGTTTTATGACATTAACATAGCATTTTTATGTTACAGATAACTGAATACAACATAAGTTTGAAACTGGGCCTTAAACATAAGCACGGACCTTTGATTACGACTGAAAGGGGACTGGGTGCCGTCATTATTATAACGAAAGTTTGCCGATCACTGTTGTACGCAATACTGTTGAACGGTTCTTCAGCAAGTTGAAGTTAATCAAAACGTTCCACAGATCAACTATGACTGATGAAAGACTAAAAAATCTGGCAATGATATCTATTGAAAGTGAAATTGCAAAAACATTATGACTGAGTTGATAAAGATATTTGCATCTTTGAAAACTAGGACAAAGTCATTTTCCTAGCTTGAAATAAAGCAAATGCCAATGCTGGTAATATGTTGCTCACATAATTCGGAGAAAAATTTTTGCAAGGGAAACAGAACTACCACAAGAGTAGTTACCAGCATCACTTATGTCACCGCTCTTGTTTGTGCGGATAGGAACACTAACAGTGATCATGCATCTTTTTGGAAATTTTCCATGCTTTAAATACACGTTGAAAAGAATCCTAAGATGTATACAAACACAGGAATTAGCGGAAACAATATGTTCAGCGATAGCATGATTCAAAAATTAGAAATTTGTGAAATAACATAGTTAGGTTTTTTACTCATTTCATTTTTGTTTATGTTTTGCAAACAAAGTGTTTACTCGGTGTTATTTGATGACTTCAGCAAGACTTAACGTGATTGTACACATTGTCATATACACCTTCGTTTCCGATTGCACACCTCATTGTGGATGAGAGCATAGATTTTTGTTGCATTTTCTTTTCTGATATTTTTCCAAAAAGTCTTAGTGCAGTGGTCATGCATGGCACCAGCAAGTGCGTTCACCTTACGATGTTCATTTGTTTTGCGACAGAATATCAATTTATGTTTGCTACAGGTTAAAAGTCTTTTCATGGAGTTTCAGACGCAAAGATGTTGATTTTTAAATAGAAAGTAGATAAACTTAAGGCAAGCTTAATAACTAGCTTCAGCATGCTGACCTACTTTCTACGCCGTCTAGTAGGAGCATGTGACCGTAGTCACGTGTGTCAGCAACTGTGACCCGTTGATAAGGACTGACTCTTTCGTACAAAATATCAACCAATGCGTTTTCGCAAATTCGTCCATCCCCGAGTTCAGCGTATTGCCATAGTCCACTTCCTCGCTGCAATGGGGGTATTCTGTAAAATATAACAAGTGTCTTCCCCGTTATTTAGGAAAACGAGCGATGTGGTCAGTGTCACAGGCTATGAACAAGACTGTAGTTTGAATGCTGTTTTTTCTTTGTCACATTTCTTTGTTAATTGAAACCTGTTTCCTATGGGCACAAACTTTTAGGTCCCTAAAGTAAATCGATTTGTTTTGAGCAGATTGCGACACTTAAAATAACAAATTCTGCATGGATGCATTGAATAAGATCTCAGTTTATTTTCTACGTATAAGGTTAAAAGTTTTCAAGAAAACATTTGTATAATAAACTAGACAAATCAGTAAAAAGTTTTCTTTCAATGTCAACGCTACCTTTTGTGAGTATGCCAAGCATTTTTGCTTCTTTTCACAGTAGCATGGACTGCAAAAATGAATTGCATTTTGAAAACAAAACAGTTAACATCAAGTTGCATGGTGCGTGCTTTGTGGTGGATACTGTGTCTGCTGCACTTTATCTATATAGGGTTATTCTGATTTGTGTAGACCCTGAAACCTCGTTTTTGGACTGGGGGTCCGAGTTTCAGAGCAAAAATTTAAGCTTTGTTTTTACGCAAGCCACAGCAGTAGCTTGCAGATAGTATCACTTTGTTCAACAGAGATAACATTTTTTGCTTGCTACAGAATCAGGCGAAGTCATTTTGATGTGTGTTATCTTTCCTTGTTCTAATTACAATGTTTAATTTTTACATCACCAAAACTTCGGACAAACTGTTACTTTCGATATGCAATGTCTACATCGCGTAGTCATTGTGGCATTGCCTGAAACAGCCTTGTTGATAAAAACCTTCCTGCAGTCACCCCCCTGCGTGCCTCTTGCTGCTTTAGTGATGTTTGAATTGCCAATATTCTTTGCTATTAAGCATTGTCTACTAACCTCAATGTTTCATGGGCTTTGTAAGAGCGAAAAAAAAGAAGTTAGAAATGGTATCTTTGATTTTTTTTCGCAATTGCACCCAATGCTAAAAACCAAAGGGAAACGACGTAGAAGAGCACAGATTTGTTGAAACTCTCCTTTGTACAACCAACAAACCAAAAGCAGTATGACTAACCTTTGAATATTATACTGCGGAAGCAATGATTGCAGCTGGCCATGAATCCTTTGCCCTACCTTCAAAATAATAAAATCATAATATTAAGTCTGAATTTAGTTGCATCAACCGCACGACATTTGCATCGCGAAAGTGAGCCTACACATTGGTATGGAGCAATCTGCATTTTCTTTATCTCATGAACGCTGGAAAGTTATCCATGGTCTTGATCACTACTTTTATTTCCGAAATCACGGATTCTGGAAGATGTAAAGTGCAAACATTTACTTTTTGCATAACTTTCGGCAGGTAATTTTAGATTTTGGGTAGAGAAGGAGAAAATATTCTGAAAGGCAATAGAACTGATTGGAAAACAGCAACATTTTGCGAAATTATAGATAAAAATATTTTGTTAAGCTTAAGATTCCAGACACTATTGCACGGGTGAATATTTTCTAATTATCGCGACTACCGTAAATATATCAGGGAGCAACTAAATTCCTTCTGTTCTTGTCCTAATTTTTTTTAGCGTCACAAACATCCCAATTTCTGCTTTATCTTGTGCATTGTCAAAGTGCTCAAGTTATCAAAGACATTCTATGCGTTACAACAGTGCCAATGTGATAACACCTGCTGATATTCTCAAGGGCGTACGCGGTACTAAACATGCTATTAGCATACCCGCATTCACACATGGATTAACGTCGTACCTCGCGGTGCTTGTGGTTCCTGGTTTCTTTTGACGCTTCGTTGAAGTCGAGCGTTACGAGCTTCTCTTGTCGCCTTAGCAACACAGATCTGCAAAAGGTAGAATGTAAGGTTGTTGTTCAGAAAGGGGATTTAAGTAACTCAGATCTACACCGATTTTTTCCACAACGTCTGTCATCAATGTTTTAAACAATCAGTAATTCCTGCGCTCCCGTGCCCACTCAATGCTAAATAAAAATTTCATTTAGGTTAGGGATACAATAAGCTTTTGTAGCACTCCAGAACCATAGTTTTTGATTGATAAGTGGAGGCTATTTTCTACCAAAATTGTTTTAAATATGACTTGTTGGTTCGTGAATGCTTTAAAAGTTCTTTTTCAGACGAGTGTCTGCTGTATGATCCGTAACTGGACCACACCCTGACGTCGCAATAGTGACTGTTAGCAGCCAGCCACTGCGGTTTGCAAACCGTGTTTGCATGTGGATCCTGATCAAACGAGCATGTCCAACGTAGGATTGGATATCAATAATCCGATCTTTCAGAAAACCAGAATGAATGCTAGGTCATGCGTGATTGCCACACATCTTACTTCGAAGCATCGCAGTTCTGAAAGAACTGTGCCAAGACATCGTAGTTGCCTCCCGTTGGCGTAAGATCAAAAGAGCGAAAGCCTTCCTTCAGCAAAACGCTTTTAACCGTGCATAGATCGTTATTCGTAATGCCTGAAAAAAATGAGGTGGACAGTACTTTGAAATTGTGACATCTTTTATGAGATCGCAGGCTTTAACTTTTCTTTGCATGCTTGTCCGAACGTCGAAGATGCAAGATGACTTTTACCAAATATTTTCCTTTGTCCAAATAATGGCTTTGAACATTTGTCTATGTCAGTGGTTCTCAATCACCGGTCCGCGTAGATTTTTTGCCGGTCCGCAAAATAACCTAGGTTTTTTTGACTTACCTTCAAATAACTGAAAATGTTTAGCGTTTATGCTAAATTTGGCAAAATCGTGGACAACGACATGTGTTTTGTGATTGAATAGAGTGGATATTCCCACGTAAAACAAAACTCGTTGTGCAGTTTCATAACTATTTTGTACTTAAAAAAGTACAACGGCAATTATTGGTAGTAAGCAGGTTTTTTAAGGTTTCGCTTAGGTGACCGCTAGGAAATATTCAGAAACGATTACCTGAAATTTTTACCATAAACTTTATGGTAAGACACTCGCAGCAGCTGAATTATATATATTGCGGATTTATATATATCGCGCTTTATTGTATATAGTGCGGATCGAAATTGCAGTCAACAAAGCAACGGAGAATTTTGCAGTTTTTAACAAAACAAACGTCAGTTTTCAGGAAGGGACAACCCTCAAACTGGACATGAGGCAAGTACCAGTACTTCAAATTTACAACAAATTGTAAAAAGCGAATGTGCAGATATGTTGACAGAAGCAGGAGGAAGTAAAAAACGAAAAGGAGAATTTGCCAGTCAATATGATAAAACACTTGTAACTTGGCTTCACTGCGTAGCTCCATGTAGTAAACAGGTGCCGCGACCCTTATGTTTTGTGTGCTCCCAAATTTATCAAACGATGCATTGAAACCTTCCTAACATGCTCGATAGTCGTCACTTTCATTTGAAGCACAGCAATCTTCAAGGCAAGTCACTGGATAATATTCAAAGACTATTCAGAAAGATGAATAGTCAAAAAAAGCAAATAAAACGATGAAAGCTGCTGAAAAGTCTTTTCTTAATGCATCAGATCTATGTTCTATTGAAAAATTTAAAACAAAAAACATTCACACTTGGGGAAATGTTAGTAAAACCGCGCATCCTATTTGATAGCTAAAGAAGCTCTGAGTCCTAAAGCAGCTCATAAACTTGAGCGTATACTACTTCTAACGACACAGTTCAGCGAAGTATTGAAGATATATTAGATGTTGAGGAGCAGGTTTAAGAGTAAAAGAAGCCGAGGCATTTTGCAATTCAACTCGACGAGTCACCTAACGTGAGTACAGTAATTGTGTCGTTCTTCTTTGTTTCGTGCGTTATATAGGAAAAGAAAATTTTAAGAAAGAATTTCTATGTTGCATTAACTTACGAGGACGTGCCTCGTCTTGGTGTAGTTCCAAAAATAAAAAAGCAGCGCCAAAGAAGTGTTGCTTACTCTTTGCACAACCATCGGGAGCATTTCGCTGCAACGAAACCGCTGAATTGAAAAACGTGCTAGATAACGTGGTGAAAACTGTTAATGAAGTTAAAAGTCAAGTCATGACGTCCAGACTATTCAAAACACTGTGTGAAAATATGGTCTCGTAGTTTGAACATCTTCTCCATACGGAAGTAAGCAGGGCCGGATTAAGGGGGGCAACGGGGACAATTGCCCCGGGCTCTCCGATCCGAGGGGTCCCCGTGATGACATTTATTTGTTTCAAATAAAATATTCGTTTGAAAAATTGTCGTGATTCAGAAGAAATACAAGAATGCAACTCTATACTCCGATGTTGCGGTGAGTATCGTTGATGACTTCTCTGCAAGTTTGACTTTCTGCCAGTTTTAGGAATCACTGGTTTTGTGCAACGCAAATCTATTTTTATTTTTCTTGTAATTTTTCTTAATAATCGTTCTTTTGGCATGGGTTGATCTACTCGTGCATCATGTCTACTGCACAAATGTCGCGAAAACGATACTATTTGCAGCAAAGCTAGTTCTACCGTGGTTGCTGTTTGGTATCAATGATTCCGTAACTTCTTGTGCCGTCTCGAGATAGCCGCAGCCGAACTGCGACCATTGTTTCGTCATAAAGGAAAACATATGGTGGAACCGCACTTTTCTTCGATGGCTACTATTCTTGCGTTACATCATAAACAAATGAAGTCAGTCAAGCCATTTACATATGTTATTACGTGGTCCGTCAGAAAAGGTTTTTGATCAGTCTATTTGTAATACGAAAGAGCAGAAAGCGAGATTGCAGTGCTTAGCTAGCGCGATGCCGAAATCTGAAATGCCATCAGGAGCAGTGGCGATTCTACGGGGGGG
>Ga0210059_1006471_pt1 | contig 18763 bp, 6 predicted proteins | sample Ectturendosymbi2_FD_188042 | JGI IMG/M metagenome (GOLD analysis project Ga0210059, IMG submission 188042) | Ecteinascidia turbinata endosymbiont from Florida, USA - Sample 2 (SPAdes) (version 2) | ecosystem: Host-associated > Tunicates > Ascidians > Unclassified | place: Key West, Florida... | reverse complement strand
TGATAATGGATTGAGCTGAGTGGAACAAAATATTCATCAAAATGATTTGGAAGCAGTTTGTTATGATAAGAGTGCATGAATTTGCCTACTGAAAAGCTATATAGTTTGGGAAGGCATAAGATGTTTTGTATCAAAAGAAGTTATGTCATATTTGTCATATGAATCAAAAGAAGTTATGTCATACATATATATATAGCCAAGAATCAGACTATGATCTAAACAGAGGATGTATTTTGCCTACTGAGAAGGCGTCTTGATTCCCATTAAAACAAATATGTTTTTACTTGTCAAATTTTAAAAATTGAGAAGTATAGAAAAAATATGAATTGTAAAACTAATATCGAAAAATTGATATTGCAAATGATAATGTCATTGTCCATAATTTTTTGCCATAAACTTGACTAACGCTTGCCATATTCTTAGTCTAACATCTGGCAATCCTTTCTACTAAGTATCCACATACAATAGACAAATAGTGTTTAAGAAGTGCATGGCCACCATAGTTTATACTTTAAATTACATATTCATGGCCGCATAATTCTTTATCGCCATAGTTCTCAAACTGCGTCGCGACACCCTGGTGCGTCGTTTCAATTTTCCAAGGACGTCGCACAACAGCAAACTCACTTGGGTTTTATTCGATTGAACTCATAACAGTAAATTCTTTGCAGTTTTATAACTTGACCAAAGAACAGTTGCTGTGTAAGTGCAATCGTGCTGACAGTAGATCGCTGTTTTACCACCGCATGATTACTAGGGCCATTTTTATGACCTAAAAAATTGATTATTAAAACTTTCTTTTTCAGAAAATATGACTTTATATAACCAAACAAAAATGACTGAGCTAGAACATACACAACTACAGTGCAAAGAAGCATTACCAGCGAAAATAGGCATAAGAGATGCTAGCCCCATGGTTTGTTGAAGTCCCACTGAAATATACAGCTCAAAACATGAGTTAAACATATAGAATGGTTCGAACTTTGAAGCAGATTAAAAGCATGCATGGACATTGGTTTGTTTCTTTGGGGCAACAAGAACATGCATTTATAGGCAGTGCGTTACATTTCATCCCAATAACTTGGTTCACCTACGTCTTTGCCAAAATTCGCAGGGTGCCCAAGTGCGTTCAATTTGCAGGATGCAGCTTAGACCCAGCGCCGGATTTAGGGGGGGCCTGGACCCCCCACCATGTTCTTTTGTTTAGCCATATGTGCGACTTGAGCGTGCCACTTAATCCTTTTTAGCGAGGAAAGTTTGTTTGTAGGCGTTATTAACTATTATCAGTCGCGAAGAAGGCAGTATTTCACTTACATATTATTTGTAATTGTGACGAAACCAACACATATTGTTTTCCTGAAAGTCGGTCAGGTATCTGAATCTAGTAAACGCAAGGCCAAGCCACGTAGAACGCATTAGCTTGCGTCTCTACTCGAGTCTGGTAGACTTTGCGTCTGCCTTACTCAGATTTGCACAGGTCGCATATGAGTAACATCGCTAAGTAGAGCTACCATACGTCCTCTTTTTTAATTACATGTCCACTTTTTCATGAGAAGTGGAATATTCTCCGAGGACATTTAAAAATGTCAATGTCCTCCTTTTTGCATTTACTATTTAACATACTTATAATCAGTGGCGTAACCAGAGGTTTGAGCCAGGATGGAAAACTTGGCTAAAAGGGGCCCACTGGCCAGCACTCAGAAAAATAACTTGACAAATGATGGTGAATCTGGACGTGGATTGTTATACTCAAACCCTAAATCACCGGAAAATAATCCGAAAAATAAAAAAACAACAACCTACTGAAAACAAAAACAATACTAAAACCGAAATGTAAGTTAAGTGGGGGCTCGGTTTTCACATTTATCTGGCCAAGAGGGGGAATTCGACCCTCTGCCCCCTGTCAGTTACGTCACCGGCTGTGATATTTTGTATTTACGTAGAATAGGATAAGCTGTGCCTACTCAACTGCAACAAGATACGTGCTGGTGGCGTTGCTTATTTTAAGGGAGGGCCTGCAAGGTGTCTAATTAATCTATGTTTTGGTTGAGTTAATTCTAGGCTAAGGGCAAAGGCGAGTATGCTTTAACATTAATCGTTACACAACAGTGGTAAATCTTTTTTCAGTATCTCAATGACTTTGGCATTAGAGTGCTGACTGCTCACCCCATTATACTGTACAAGCTTTGCTGATGAACCGTAATACGGTGATCAGTGTATTGTACATAGCTTTGTGTAGTAATTTCTAGTAATTATAGTAGCTCATCAATAAGGAAGTGACTACGGATACGCCTGGCCTGACGCAATTCAAATAAAAGGGTCAGTTTGTCATTAGTGTTAGGGTTAGGTTAGGTTTAGGGTTGAAGTTAGGGTTTATCTTTGAGGGTTAGGGTTTATCTCCACAGGCGTATCTATAGCCACTGCCAATCAATAATGCTAAAAAATGAAAAAATACGTCTGAAATATCTCTTTTTCAGAGAACAAACTGCAAAATATTCATGGGCTAAATAGGACAAGTACATAAGGATTTTCTTTTGTGTGTTTTGACTGAAAATCACATCGTCCACACTGTACGTCAGTGCTTAAAACTTATTAATAGGCCTGATTGACATTTGACTTATTAAGTGTAGATAATAGTATAATACACTCAAGTAAGTGACAGTCGTAAATTGTTCTCCCTTTTTACGATAAAAATGTGGCAGCTCTATTGAGCTTATTGATAAATAAACATGAACAGAAGAAAGGGGATCGTCACCTTTACAAGTGTAGAACTTATCCAAGTGGTTCTAAAAAACGTAAAAAAAACAAATAGGCAAAAATGAGAGAGGAGGAAGTTGCAGATAAGTCAGGAAACATTCAAGCTACTATTTACAGTGGCAGTGAAGTCCAGCGGAGACATTTCTACGGAACCTGTAATGTAAGAGGACAGAAAGTCGAGGAACATGCTGCTACAGACTTAGATCTACGTAACGATGAGAATAGACCTAGTTTAACCAGCGGTGCAGAAGCAGAAGATCGTCAAGAAGTATTATCGAAAAACACGATAGATGAGTTGGCTGACGCTCCCACTGTAGGCAACTATATCGGTCTCTGGTCATCAAATATACCGGAAGAAATGCAGAAATATTGGTTGAAAAATGAAACAGGTTCTCTTTGACATTGCGATGAAAAGTTACATTTAAAACATGACGTTCCACAACACAGAAAAGACAGAAACTCGTAAATGGAAATGCACCACAAGTCTTATTCGTCGCCAAAACCACAACGGCGAAGTAGTGGATAGAAGCTGGCTTTGTTTTTCTCCTTCACAACCTTGTGTTAAATATTTCACTTGCAGACTGATCTGCGCGGATACGACTAAATGTGCGCATTTCCTTATTAGAAAAGGAATCTTCGACTGGAAGCACTCTCTTGAGCGCCTGAGGAGCCATGAGCATTCAATGGAACATATAGATGCCACGATTACGTATAGTCGCAGATGTAACTAATCACTATGAAGAATTATTGCAGAACTAGCCAATCATGTCAATCAATGCGAACAATATTGGAAACGCTTCTGCCTGCAACGTTTGGATTCTGTCGTAAAATTTATTGCTGAGCGAGGACTGGTGTTCAGAGATACGGAAATGTTGTATCGCCCAGAAATTTTTTCCAAAAAAATTTTCAAAACTTTTTTCAAGCAAAATTTCAAAAAACGATGTGATGCTTCTGGTGACCGATTTTGCGACAGTTTCACAAGTCGCTAATCATTGTCAAATATCATGTTGCATCATAAAGTTTTGTTACACTTGAGTTAACAAATGTGACGTCACAATATTAAAGTTTTGTTACACTTGAGTTAACAAATGTGACGTCACAAGAATGTGTATTTGTGTGAACGTCATAAATATTAACGATCGATGGAAATACTAGTGACTTCATCGATCATCCCCTACCTAAAGATTCTTTATCCGCACATGGGACCTCCCGTCACGCCTGGGCCCCAGGTCCCCCACCATCTAAATCCGGTGCTGCTTAGACCTCTCGATGTAGTAGTTTCACCTGATATTTTGAGATTGTTTCAATGGTTTCCTCAGTGAGTTAAGTTGAAAATATGCAAAATATGACTTTATGACCTAACATGGAAAATATGACTTTATAATTTTGATATAGACTTCTTAAGGGGCGCGATTTTTATTTTAAAATTCGTTTCACAGCTTTCTGAAGCACATAAAAATATGACTTATATGGCTTTAAATGGCCCTAATGATCACATTACTGCCATTATTGTTTACTAATAAACGCATTGCACAAATTTTAATTTGCTTTGCATCAGACAAATGAAGCTACAGTAGTCAGTTACAAAGTGGATGGAAACAGGAAGCTAATGTTGTAACCTCAGCGTAAATCCATGATTGAAAATGACAGGCCTAAAAGAAATCTTGCAAGCATAACAACAGTCACATGTTGGGCTCACACATAGGCGTAGCTAGGGGGCCCAGGGGGCCATGACCCCAAATTTTAGAAAATCTAGTCATTTTGGACTTTGAGTGGCGGTATCCCAAACAAAATGCTGTTGCTAGCCTATAATCAAAATTTTTCCCCCAAAAAAAGATTTTGGGCTGGCTACGCCACTGGGCTCACATTTTCTTGCAGAACGGAGAGGAAAAAGTTCAGTGTCTTGTTTGCAGCAGGTATTGGCCGGTGAAAGCATGTTACCAAATAAGCTTTTAACGTTATTCCGCAATTTGTGAACAAACGCAGGTAGTTTTTCTCGGAACGTAAATGATCTAAAAGGCAACTGTCCACCATTTCACAACGCAACTCCCATCAAAGGCTTTACTAGCATCCCACCAAGTTGCGCACAGAATTGGTAAGTCTAAAAAGCCCCACACCATTTCTGAGGAACTAACACTGCCTGCTGCAATCGATCTTGTTAGTAGGCTACAATGGTACTGCCCAACAGTTAGAGTTGGTACCGTTATCTGCTGATTTGCTCGAAAATAAATGTATAGCGCTGCCTTCAAATTTACAAAGTACAGTATATTTTTGCAACGTCTACTTAAGCTCCAGTCGAAATATACTCAGTATTTTCCAGAGAATTTATCAAATTATGAATTAATCCGCGATCCTTTTGTCCCACCAACCCCATCGTTTACTCTAACATAGAGGAAGGTCAAATTGACCTTAGGCTACTTGCGATGATTCACTGAAAAGAAAGTGTATTGAGGAAACTCGACAAATTTTTGGATTTCACTGAATGACGAATACCTAGCTCTGGTGAAAAAAGCGCTACGAATGGTTATCCCTTTCGCTAAGTCGTATTTATGGAGCTGGATTTTCTGCCATGGCGTGATCAAAACCAAATATTGATACGGAATAAGCCTTTGAGACGTAAATGCGGGTGGCAGTTTCAAAAACTGATCCAAGATACGACTAAGCAGTGAAAATAGGCAAGCCCACACATCATATCAGTATCACTGTAAATGATGCATATTTCTGTATGATGTTTCATCAATAAAAAAACTATGATTTTTATATGTGCATTTATCAAATGCTTATTGCTGGTGCGTCGCAATTCCAGCAAAATTTTCCAAAGGCGTCGCAAAGAAAAAAGTTTGAGAACCGCTGCTTTAACGAATGCTGCATGCGGTCGTACGCCCGCCGATTGTGCACCCCTGCACCATGTCATTTGGGTTGATCCCAGTACGAGAAACTAATGTGCTGGCGAAGTGCAGAATAGCGCGTATCGCCGCTGTTGCACAATGCACACTGCCACTTACAAAACGCTATCACGTGTTACAAGCTTCGAAATTTGCCTATAGCGCGTTACATACTGCGTCGTAGTCCAGCACTTCAAATGTCAACGGATGCAGCTAGAAGTGAGTGGGAAAGTGTTTGCTCACACTTTTCGCAAACGTATTTGTCAAGCAGTGGCGCAGCCAGCCCAAAACTTTCGGGGGGGGCAAAATGTTTGATTTTAGGCGAATGACACTATTTTGTTTGGAAAAACGCCTCTCCAAGCACAAAATGACTATATTTTCTAAAATTGTGGGGGGCCTGGCCCCCCCTGGCTACGCCATGTTATCAAGCAAACCTTCCGCTACCAAAGTTACAATGTTACATGCTACATACCAGTAAGCACACGGATTGATCTGTGTTGGTCTTGATACACGCTAACGGTACTTTTAGCCAAGATTCCCGAAAAGTTTTACTGCACACAAAGCATAATAAACAGCGTCGATAACGTATGGTACACAACACAACAAAGAACTCTTACGCCAACATCAACAACTTCACACTCGGCCACAATAACTTTTTACACCTAGCATTGCTTCTTTACACTTCGCTTTCATTATTTTTCGCATCACCTTTCTCGACATGGATCGGAGTCTCTTTCTGAGCAGATTCGCTACTCGTAACGGCCAAACGAGGTGCAGTAATTTTCAGCAGGCCGCTTTCGCTTAAACTGGACGTCACGTTGTCCAGGTCGGCATCGTCGGGCAGAGTCATGGACGATGTGAAACGCTTGTGTGTCACTGAATTGCAGCCGTCAGCTTCATACTTTTCTTCTCGTTCTGCTTCCACAATAACGTTTCTTCCAACGGTTTTAACTTTTACGTGGCTCGGCTTGAATCCTCGCAGCGGGCAATTGAAAGTTACGGAGTGCTTGTCAATGTCCATTGTTCCCTTCTCACTAACCTCAGGCCCACGGACATCCAACTCGTAGTCAAACCGCGGATAATCACACAGCCTCGGCAACCTCCGCAATGTCCTTTCCAATTCGGCGAAAGGGTGTTTGTCCCAGAAAGGACCTAAACTTTGGGATACCCGATACGGATCCCAGTTTTTTGACTCTTGAAGTCCCCAGTACGGCCATCTACGCATGCCTCGGACTATGGTACGAACAAAGCGATGAGCCATATCTTGGCAAGCACAAGCTGATGACTACGACTTCGTGCTATTTCTTCAATCTGACGAACGCAGAGCAATGCGAAGCGCCTAAATGTTCGCACGAACGCGGAAGCTACATTTAAATCCTGCAGAACATGCGCGAAGGATCACGCAACGACTTCCCAATAACAAAATCACGTGACTTATACGGCGCGTCAACATTGGCAAATCCACACGCACTTCAGCTTTCTTCGACCTTTTCGATGTATAGCTTGCGAAAAACGCAGAGAGTAGTGCATTTGAAACACAAATTAATTACTCTTCAATTTAATAACAAAGTCTAAAAGAATATTATATACACAGCATGAATTTTGGGAAAAAGTTTCTATTGAGCAGTAAGGCCTGGAGATGAAATCTACGCGCTATTCAGTAATTAAGGTGAGGAGAAAAGTCTGCCAGGGCTGGCCTACTCATGGACGTGTGACATCACAAAATGGTGCACTCAGTGCCGATCCAATGCGAAAGGAAATGTGACATAGCCTACAAGAGATTGGAATAAAATTTGTGACATACAAAACACTGCGTTACGGAGATGAGCAAACAGTATGTGTTGCAAATTTGTTGCGAGTCAAGCGACTGTCGTCACAGGCCCTTTCCAGAAAACGTGCTGAACTGAAACCACGAGACGGGTTCGTCGGTACCCGCGTGTCACAACAATGTCAAAGGCGTCAAACGTAAATGTGCTACATATAAGGTTTGGCACGCGCCAGTGAAATACATTGTAAGGATAATGTAGTGACAAGAATATGAGGTTTCAGTATCTGAGTATGTACTGAGAAATAAAACGTGTCAGTGATGAGATGGCAAAATAACGCAGGGAGCCATATGCATCTGTCATGACTAGGGCAACCATTTTTTGACCTAAAAACTTTAAATACTGACTTTACAATTTACAAATTTTGACCTATAAATGTTCTGCGTTTGCAACTGCAAAATAATTCAGCCTCAGGTGTTGAGGTTAACCGAGAACCATGTTCATGCACGCTAAGCTTGGGATATTTAAAAAAATTGGTTGTTTAACTTTGGGGATGCATTGAAAGTGCATTAATAACCACAGTAGAGTCAAACCTGAGAACATCATAAAGCTGAAACACTATATGCGCAATGGATTGAACATTTACCAAAACAAGCACTGTAAGACCACATTTCTCGCTTGCCACGCCTATCGTACATAATATTCAGTTGTCCAATCAATGGGCAAAACAGCATTATTATGTCAGAAATTGGAATAAATCCACTATTATTACACATTTGCAACTAAACTTGCAAAAGCATATCAGTGAACGTGGCATTGATAGCTACAACCCACAGCAATGAGCCTCAGGTTGCCATGAACTATTTTTAGCAGGCTATATAGAGTTACGCACCATAAAGGAATGGCCAAGGGCTATTGGTATATATGTCCATTTGCAAGGAAATTGACTAGCTAATTTAAGCTAGTCAGGAGAAATAATTCCTTAAAAGCTAAATAGTGGAGAAATGTGCAAGCATCACATCTTCCTTGTGAAAAATTTGTTTATATTTTCAGAGCTATATGCTTAACTGACGTAATTACCATACTCATTTCCTTCACCATTTTTCATGCACTCTTCACCTATTGGATAACTTATTATTGCTAACCTTTTGTAATCTATTGCAATATCTGGATTCTCTGACCGGCTGATATGATTTTCACCTTTGTCTCTTCAACTTCCTTCAGGTCTGCTGTGCACCCTGGAAGTATGTGCACCTAACTTCTTTGACTGTAATACCAGTTTCTCTCAATTCTTCATACATTTCTTGGCCTCCATCATCTCTGTTGTGATGGAATTTTTTGGGTACAGTGTATTTGTTGATAAGTGTTTTTATGTATCGTGTTTGCTTGCTATTTACCCTTGACTGGATAATCGTAGGGTTTGTCGATGTTCCAGCTTTGTAAAAATGAAATAACCCACTATACACAGCAAAGACTATGTTTTTGTGTTTTGTTATCAAATACAGCTCTTGCTAAGTATTGTTTTCTATTTTCTTTGTCTTTCTGTAAATATATGTGCTTTACTCACAGTTGCTGAATACATCTCTATCTACAGAGACTACACCAGGGTTTCTCAACCAGGGCTCTTGGCCCCACTTGGGGGCCATGAGCAGAGGCTTTACTAAATAGCCCTGCCGTGATATTGCAAAACCCTATTGATGAGTAGGGGGCCACAAGTGTTGACAGTCTTTGGAAGGAGGCCACAAACCATGAAAGCACTGGGCTTCACCAACACACCTTAATTATTTTGTTTTCTCTTTTTCAGCGTATATTTGTATTCATTGTAATTATGGACACAGGTGCCTGCATCACCAGCTCTAGTAGAGGTGCAACCTTTCAGATATTATGACATCAGATCATCTTGAGTCTGTTTCAGAAACATGTGGGAAAACGGAAGTTGCTTCAAAGGCTTGGATAGACCTAAAGAATTTGTGGTGAGCTAAGGATACTTGGAGGAGGGGTTTGGCCAAGATCTTCTGGGTTAAGAGGTCTTCTTGTTGGAGGGTCTAATTAAAGTTGCTGCTAAGGTTTACTGAACTGCATCTTTGATGAAGTTGATTAGTTGCTCCTCTCTGTGGCAGTTTGATAACCTTTTACCTTTGAAGTAAAATTGTTGGTAATTAAAATCAAATATCATGTGTAACAATAATCTTCCCATGTGGCTTCCTAATTTAATGCAATCTGCTTGCACTTATATCTTCACTCTTAGCAGCTGCTGGAGATAAAACATTGTGCTGCATATTAGCACACAAGGTGTTATGACTGGTGCTGCCCAAAATTTTTTATAAACTCCGTACAATGAGGCTTAGTTATATTATCTGATGTGAATGCATTGACAAGAGTTGCACTGAGCATCTTTGTTTGTTAGCTTCCACTCATCTATGATTCTGTGAAATGCGCAATCTAGTCTTGCCGTTTCCTTAATTGCAAAGTTGTAACATGCTTTACTGTAAAATGTCACATGTGTATTGATTGGTCTGTTGCTTCAGGGCCTATTTATACACAGAATGAATTTTATATTTTTCCTTCAGTTGTTGGCTCAGACACATGATCCATATCATAGGGGTTAGTCAAAGAACAATAGGATACAAAAATGCTTTCACAAAATGTTACAGGGTAGGTGTTAGTTGGTATGCACAAGCAATACAGAAGAGGAAAAAACACTGAAGCAATGCACCAGCAACTAGAGTATACAGTGCACCCTAGGCCTAAGTTACTCTAAGTAATCACTATTGGCAAACTGATTGATTTCCCCTGTGAAAGGTCTGTTTTCAATAAACAAACCTACCGTAAAACTGTGTTTCTGAGCTGATGAAGTTATGAAACCTGACACGCATAAACAAAAGAAAAGTGCACAGTACAAAAAGAAACATGGTATTCATGACCGAGGGACCCATGCAAAAGGTAAGTCCATGCTAGTGCAACGTTTTCTGTACTTTTACCAATTTACTCAAACTGGTGTAGCCTATTTCTAATGTTGTCAGTGCCAATATCCTAGTCCTAGTTGGCCACACCTTTTTGATCTAAAAATGAGAAATAATGTCCAAAAACACTGTCCTAGTCTAGTGTCATGCTTTGAATAATTATGAAGTATTTCCAACTTTTGCTACAGATGAAGATGCTGCTCACCCAAGTGGAACAAATGATGTAGTTGGCTCTGGAGAAGTAAAAGTTGGTGAACAATTACATGTGCACTGTATTAAACAGAAACCATAAGTTGATATAATTTGTTTGACAAGCGTGATAATGTGTTATATCGTTTAAACTGGTTAGAGATAGAAAACTTTGATTTGAATTTTTTCACAGTTAATTTGCCTAATTCGTCACCTCAAGGGGATTAAAAAAAAGTGACGAATTAGGCGAAGTGACGAATTACGCAACAGGTGAAAACTCTATCATAGAAGCTCGTATACTTTATCATAGCAACTCATATGTATACATAGTGCTCTTATTTGCAATAAAATACAAGTTTATGACGTTATGGTTGAATACAACAATTAATTCCTCTGCTCTATCTGGACTCCTCCATTCAATCAAGCACCTTTTAAATCTTTAATAAACTTTTCCGCGTTCTACCAATGGGGAGTTGGGTCGCGCTTCGCACCTCATGTACAAATTTGATAAACAATTTGCAAGGTGCAACAATTCCCAGATAAAGATCTTAGTTTGTTTGAATTCCCACACGTACTAGCTGCTTGGGCATCTAAAGCGAAACTTCGTCTAATGACGAATTGGACGAACAAAACGCTTCTTAGGGATAGAAAGGGGTGACGAATTAAGCAAAATTGACGAATTAGACGAACAGAAATGTACACAAAATATAGGGATTCTGCCAGGACTGACGAAAAAGTGACGAATTAAGCGAATTGACGAATTAAACGATGACGAATTAGACGAGTTCTACTGCATATGAAAATGGCTCTGTAGATTTATTTGGAATACTTACAAATGAGTACAAGCGCAGTCTCTGGCTGTTTTAAAACATTTTGCTGGTGGCATTTTTCAATGACGTTTGTCAGCATGAAAAAATGAAATGTTTGGTTTATTGATAATCAAAACATTAAAACTCTAGGAAGTTAATGCGATTTATTGTAATTATACCATTACGAAGAGTGTTCAGATCAGATATAAATGCTGAAGAATTTGCTAAACTTTCCAGAAACATGAAGATGATGATACTTTCCATCAGCAGCTTTTTTCACGAAGGCAACTTGCCAGCAATTGGTCAAGATATGATGGCTTGGAAAGTGAAGTAGATCAACCTGGAGAAGACTTTGATGTACTTTTAAGCTCAGCTGGTATTTATATCTGGATGTTGAAAACTTATAAAAAGTTTTACTGCAGTACAAACTGTATTCCAATATCTGTATTGTTTTCTCCAACATTCACCTAACTTCAACATTTCTCCAGACTTAAATTTGTGGTTCAAATGCTAGAGCTAGCAGACATATCCATGGCTACTGCAGATGTCCCTAAACATGCCATATTTTAAAAAAATTATGAAACCTATTCTAGGTTACAAATGAATTGTTACATAAACAGATTGGTGTCAATTGCCAAACGTTTTCGTTCCTTCTATACTTTGCAGAAATTACTTGAGTTGCAAGGACTTTATATCTCAATACATTTCATGGTAATACAAAATTATTTTGGTCGTGCACCAGAAACCAAGGCTGAGTGGAGCACTTGTTCATTACAGTGGAAACCGCTTAATAGAGCATCGGTTTATAGAGCAGACTGCTTATTCGAGCAGTTTCGGCTGAACAAAACGATCCCATCTTTTTCCTCATGAATTCTTCTCTTGTTAGAGCAGGCACACCACTTATTTAAGCAGTTAGACGTGTACCAGCACCATGGCTTGCACGCAGTTAGCACAAAAATGAAGTAAAACAGTCAAAAATCGACCAGTTCTTTTGTGCTGAAGAGGGACATGAGTGAACAATGTCCACCACAACAGCTACTGTGCAATACATTATGACAAAAATATTGCAAAAACACAATAACTTTTCTTTTTACAATACAGTACTGTGTACAGTGCTCACAACGAGCATAAAATACAGTACCCTGATATTGATATGTGTATTGGTGAACCCTTAGTGTGAATGATACCCTATTTTTATTGCAAGAAGTTCTCATCGGATAAAAGAGCAACCGTTTATTAGAGCAGGTTTTGCTATTCCCGAGGGTGCTCTGTTAAGTGGTTTCCACTGCATATGTGTGAAAAAGGCTGTGGAAATGTCTCATTTTAACAAGCTGCAATATCGCTATTTCAAGTTTTTTTATCTTTATGAATGACCAAGGTTGTTGAAATCACAACCTGCATTTGTTGAATGCTGGAGTCAAATGAGCGTCAACTCTTCCCAGTCGGTTTAAAACTTTTGAAACTAGCATTAAGCTTTCCAACATTCTCACAATTTTTCATTGGTGCAAAATCAGTGAATGTAATGTTTTTGTTTTTCGTGTTACAGTATTAAATTTGTGTAAATATCTTTACTGCTATAGATTGACTGTTTTTGATGTTTCTGTTGTTGTCAGTTGCAAGTGTAGGTATTCTTTTCAGGTGAAGTTAGCTCTCACATGAAGCTTCAGCATGAAAAACAATGGGACACTGATGAAGTGCGGGTGTTTGATATTTCCTTGCTTTTTCATACTATCTGTGCTTATGACCTTTTGTAACAAGCTGCAATCCAAAAAAATCTAATTGAACAGTTTTGCATAGTCACAATGGCAAGTTCTACATTAAGATATATCGTCGTTGACTCAATATTTGTAATTCGGGTATTTTACCATTCTGATGTTGATATAAGGAAATTTGCAGCCACAGTTAAGATCGAAGCAAAAAGGTTCTTAGCACCAAGATCGAAAAGATTCTTTGATGTCTGTTGAAGGAAACTCAAGTACAGCCTGTGCATAATTAACAAAAATCAGCACGCACAGATGTTATTTAATGGAAATCGATTTTGCCATACGGGCCGTACTTGAGTTGAAGATATGGGTAGACAAGAATCGCCGCAGTTAATAGAAAGGAAGGGACAGGTTGATACTGATGCTCAAGAAACAAGTGCAGCTTCCAAGTACTGTTAAAGGAAATAGTTATCGTTGTTGCAATCTCTGTTTACAAATGTAATAGCGCCATAGCGTGTTCATGAAATGACCTTAGTTTAACTCTTCAGGGCTTATTATTTCTTCAGCGACGAAGTTTAATCCAATAGGTCATCAAAATCTTAGTTGTTTCACTTGCTTTGTTTATTGGCATCTTTTCCTCCCTTGGTAAATGATGCGCCCTTTTCGTGTATGAATAAAATGCTAGCTTTGTGAACCTGTTGCGGAACTTGGAAAACTTACTACTTCATGAAAGCAAACCCATGGCAACTGTTCACGTTCCCGAAGACGCATGGCATGAAACAGGAGTGAGGAACCTGGCTAAGTGCGTCTTGCATGAAAATTTGATATGGCCCTCATGAGAATTATCGTTACCCAAGGTAGAACACAATATCGCGTAAAAACGAAATTCCATGATAAGCAACTAGTCTCCACAAAGGTTACCCTGTGGAACCAATTTTTTACTAGAAAATGGTTTTCATGTAATTATACGCATTCTCAGTCCTGAATTGTTATTCAGTTAGAATCTATAATAAGGACATACTTAGCCATGATACCTGTTTTTATCGGCCATAGATAGAATTTTTTTTAAGACGACTGAAAAAATTAAGTCAATTCGGTCATAATGTCCGAAAAGGTAGGCTAGTGAATAATGTTTCGGCGAGTTTTAATAATATTACGGGGCAAATGACCGAAATGCCTCAGGGAAAAATAACCCAGCATGATACCCATGATCGGCGGATACATGCAAAATTATTTTTTGCGGCCCGCCGCGGTTTTCCACAATTCATGCGACCTGTGGTAATAAATAGGTTTCCTCCCCTGGCAGAAATTATTAAGGAACAATATCACGTGAGATTGTGTTTTGCTTGCCAACGTTTTTATGGTATACATCAGTTTTTCTACTCTTCCGATTTGAGCGATATCTTCTTGAAAATTGCTTGGAGATAATGCTATAATGGTCGCGAACTGTGATCTACGCTACTTTGCCTTGTTTTACCAGCATTTCGTGCAGATGAGTCGTTTTTTCCTCATAAGTTATTACATAGTTAAGCTCGGTGGCGTGCAGTGTCTTCGTGGTGCCGATCAAATGCAAATCAGATTACCTGTTGGAAGATTTTCAATTGATCATATTCTTTTCATGACGCAGGAGCTAGACGCTTATCTGACAATTGATTGCAAACAGATCGCCGATTCGCTTCGTCACTTTTCCTTCTGCGATCTGCACGGAATCAATCCATCTACGCTGGATGTATGGTTTGAATGCGTGCGCTTGATTGTGATGGAAAATATTTTAAATGTGAATTTAACCTGCTGTTCGAGCGAGAATCTCCATATTCCTCTATTATATTTGTCGTTCTATAAAATATCTATTTAAATTTCTTGTGAAAATTGGTTTGATGAGCTGTGTTCCTTTTCAAATGTTTTACAAATGGAGGTGTAGAAAAACGTTTTTCTGTCACCCGGAAAGTTTCTTCAAACACCAATGTATGAATGTTATTTCAATACCTGTAAATGTATTTTAAGTAATGTGAATGTTTCTTCGCTTGGTACAAATCTTTCTTTAAAACTTGTGTGGAAGTTTTTTGTCAGTCGTTTTAAACTGTTTCTTTTAAATCGTACAAATAGTTTTTAAACCGATGTGAGATTTGAGTCCTTTTCAGAAAAGTCGCTGGCATTTGAACGCAACAGTATATTTGCTGTTGCAAGCAAAGTGAACATCCGCTGTTTTTGACCGCGTTTTTCAACTTACGATTTTTTGACAGTCTTCTTTGCTGCGGATTCTGGAAGAAGATTCGGGCGAGATTGACACTGCGCAAAACTCCCTCCCGCAGCTGTTCGGAATCGATCGCGCGAAGTTTGACTTTGGCGGACCCAAGCTCGATCATGTCTTGGATCAAGGTCCGACGTACGAGACTCACGAAGCTGAGACGGCGAGGCACGAGTCTGAAGGAAATGTCACGGCAGCTGTTGCCGAGTCTACCCGTACAAACGAAGCGTCCGAAAACGAACATTCTTCTGAATCAGTGGCAGCAAAGGATGATATCAGCGTTGACGCACTTGCTTCTGGACCAGTTGATGCACATACTTTTGCAGATCCGGTGCGCACACACGAAACAACTGCGGAAGAGTCGCTTTCCGATGTTTTGCGCAGTTCGGAAATAACTCACGCATTTCCTGCCTCCGTCCAGACGAAAATGTCCGCAACTGCGGAATCCAAAGTGGACGAATTGGAAGAAGAGTTGGACGATTTGCTGCTTGGTGGAAGCTCACAGACTGACAACAACGAACAGTCGCAGCGTAAGTGAATAACCCCTAGTAGCAATTATCGATAAAACAGTAGGAAATCTGGAGTTTGCGTATTGCTAACATAATTTTATTCCGAGTAAAAAGAAAACTGTCAGGATAACATTCTTCTTATCGAAGTGGTCAGCTGAGCGATATCGTTTATTGCATGGGCTAAGTTTAGCTCATAATTCCTCGAAAACATCTCTCACGCACAAGTTTGATTTTTGGCTGCGAAATTCCAGTGGCTTCTGCTGCAGTGCATATTGAGGTGAAGTCGCTTCCACAGGAAAAGATGCCTCTGCCCCCCAAACTTATAGACCGTAAGCTTTTGTTTATTTAGAGCAGTGATGGAGAATCTATTTACCATCAGGGACGGCGTGAATTATGGAATATCGCTGGCGGGCCGCAAAAATTAATTAATTTTATCTGAAATTCTGCCTTTATCTTACAAAGGAAAATAAGGAGAGACACCTACGTCAAGGAGCGAGAGAGACTCCTCTTGACTCACTGTCTTCATGTCTGCTTGTCACGGAGTTTCGTTTTAACGATTTGAGTTGGGTTGATTTTATTTGGCGATAATAAAAATTCAGCAAGAAAAAACACAAATTAGTGCAAGGACGCCAGGGCATTGAAGGAACTGGAGGGTTATCGAGTCGATGCCCCTCAACAGTTAAATTAGCTTTGTTACTGTCCAGTTTCAACTCGTGGTGTTGCATATGTGTGGGAAGGAGCTGCTAGATCGGTGTGGACCAAGACTGCGAGAATGAAGGGCCACATTACGGTTTGAGGAAAAATTTGCGGGCCGCAAAGAGAGGAACTCCACTGCCATTGAAAGACTCGTTTGCTGTTCCAACAGACCTAAATTTTGCTGCACGCCTAACGCAAGTTTTGGTTCTTTTGATTCTAGGGTACATTTTAAGTTTTCTGTTTGTTTGTTTGCGACTTAAAATAGAGATTTTCTGCTAGAAAAAAGATACACAATACACCAACAAAATGACAAAATAACTTTTCTTGGTTTTGGTTATAAAGTCTATGTCCACTGTGGTGTCATCAGCCATTCTATTTCGTGTGTCGCTTCTCAATCGCTTCATAATTGCGAAAGCCCTTTCGCAACTTACGAATATGGGGAGCACATTTTCAATGCAAAGCCTCTTAAGCGGGGGCAATTGCCCGACTGCTTCCTGGTTGCGGGCTTGGTTACCCTTCAATTATTTCAAAATTGCTTCCCTAGAATTTCCGAGGTATTTCCCGGATGTTTTCTCGTGTTTGGTGCTGCAACGACTCTTTAAATAAAAACTCATTTCTTTCGGAATGGATATTATCTGCAACCTTAGAAGGCACTGTGGTTTGCCATTGCTATTGGTGAAGAAATACCTTTCCTCCCAGTTAAAATCGAACTTTCTGTTTTCCTCTGAAGCTTCTCTTTTGACACTCATTGTTTGTTTAGTTGCTATACTTGGACTAAAAATTACTTCATTGTTTTCACAATGCACATCTTTTAATCTAACTCGAAAATTAATTACAGACTCTATGGCTTGCAACAAAGATAAAAATGAACCCATGCTTGGGGTCACGGAGTACTGCCACGTTAGCCTAGCCCAGAGGTTAGCTATTGTAACGTCATAAATTGAAAAAAGGATATTGCTACCCCCAAATAGTTACATATTGACCTGCACTTCAATGATGTGTTACTGTGACATACAAGGGCTGTGTGGCTAATGCAATGTAATTATGAATTTGTGTAATATACGGCACACAGAAGCGTACGCGGGCCGCATGCGGCCCGCGTGCCTGTGTTTGGACCACGTTGTACTAGATGATCAACACAGTTGCGCAGGGGGTGCTGGGTCGCAACCAGTCTCTCTCGGTGGATGGGTTGCTCAGATCCGCAAGGATCTGGGCGTGCCAGAGAAAGTATAAACCCAGCTAAAATGAAGCTCTGCCCGGGTTGTTATAACCCTTTCGCATCTAGCAAGCTCTACAAATTGTTTAACGCGATGTTGTGTTCTAACTTGGGTAAAGAAAATTCTGATGCGGGCCATATTAAATGCTCACGTGGTCCGCATTTGGCCCGCAGGTTCCCCACACCTAATTTAGAGCCTATTGCAAGTATCTTTAACTAAGTTAATTTTCTGACACTTTGAAACTGCATTGTAATCAGTCCTGATGATATCCGGAAACAATTGCCGCCCATGTCGCGGCCGCATCAGCTATCCCAGGGGCTAGTTGCTGCAAAGATTTGTGCAGTCGTGAGTGCTGTGGCAGCGTTGGAGACCTATGCTGTGAAATGAACAAACGCTTCAGGGATGGAAAGTTGTGCAGCTTCAGCAGTAGACTAAGCGCCGTAACATTGCCTGCCTTGCTGGAATGCTGAGACTTCATCAGCAACATGTTCGAGGATCAACCACCCTCAGTTATTCGTAATGCAACCGTTACTCCAGGCATATATATTATCTGAGGTTGCAAAACCGCCGCGTCTAAAATAATCTGCAGCGTTTTCGGACATGCATCGGTTGTCGTGCGTCGCCAACTTGGCGTAATCACCAGGCGTTTTTCAAAACACGGGCTAGAACGTTGTTTTTCCAACTTCCAGTTTTGGCAGAGGATCTGGTGTCGTTATCCTCAACAAGAACGAGTACAACGACAAGATGATGACAATTCTGAATGACACCACTAAACTCCTTGATCTTGGACCAGCCACCAGCAATGACAACAGCGCTAAAATAGAAACACAGATACAACGACGGTTGCTACAACTGAACAAAGAAAAATTAATCTCAAAAACAGAGTACAAAGCAATCCGACCCACTGGCTCCCAGCGAACGCGCATGTACGGCCTTCCGAAAACCCACAAGAAAGATGTACCCTTACGTCCAATTCTGTCAATGACCGGATCGGCCCAGCATGAACTGGCTTACCTGTCTT
>Ga0210059_1006470_pt1 | contig 18763 bp, 17 predicted proteins | sample Ectturendosymbi2_FD_188042 | JGI IMG/M metagenome (GOLD analysis project Ga0210059, IMG submission 188042) | Ecteinascidia turbinata endosymbiont from Florida, USA - Sample 2 (SPAdes) (version 2) | ecosystem: Host-associated > Tunicates > Ascidians > Unclassified | place: Key West, Florida... | reverse complement strand
TGAAAACAATCCGCCAGCAATTGCAGAACCTGATGATGGGAAGGTTGTTTTGACAAAACTGTCTTGGTATATGCCACATGTGAGTCCAAATTTGCAAGAAAAACTTGCACTCTACAAAACAATTGAATCGAAATCAAGTCTCCCAGTCGGATACCGCATGATTCAATGCGAATCAATCCCAGTCACACAAACGAGAAATTTCAACAGGCGATTGTCGATGAAATCATACGTGGAGAAGCCTCGCTGGATAATAGTAGCATTTCAGGCAGATAAATCTGGAAACCAACAACACAAAATATCAATTTTTGATCACTGTAATCTCACAAATATGTTTGTGATGTTGAACTCTCGAAGGTATCCTGAGATTGATTATGATGACACGAACTTCACTCAGCAAAAATTTTCAAGGGTCTACGGCGATGCTACGGCATTCTGAACAAAGTTTTACAATGTTGACGACTTGATTTCTTTTCCAAATATAACCCCAGCAGATTACAAGGAATTGTTCCCAATGTTTGTTTTTGATGTGACAAAACAGAGCGAAAAGCTGAAAAACTCAGTGACTGACATTCAGATAAAGGCCCAGTTTTCAGCAAACGTGCCTGCAAATACTGAAGCTTTCGCAGTTGTCATCAGTGATAAAAGTGTCATTTTCCAGAGCGATGGGCAAAAAATGCGTGTTGAATATTAAGTTTAAAAAATTTATCATAATATAAATGAAAATCGCGAGACCAACGATGATTTCAGTATTGAAAGGAAATACCAAAGGACTCACTCATATGAATCGGAAACAAATGTGGAAAATCATAGAAGAAAAAGGGCTGGTTGATCAAGCTCTTGAACTTGAAAAAGGTGTGAAACGAAAACCTGGTTCTGGAAAAATTGCAAGAAAATCAGTTGAGGTTGTTGACCTTGGCACAAAAGAAACAAAATATTTCCCAAGTTTATCAGAAGCTTCCAAGTATTTTGGGAAAACTAAAATTTATTTCATATACAACAATGGAAGGGTTTGGGAGAATAAAATAATTACAATAATTAGTCATTAATTTGTTATTTCCACAAGAATTCTCTCCCCAATTCATGGGAGAGAGAATTTTTTGTTGATTTTGATAATTTTTTTTAAGTTAAATAAAAATTTTACCTTGTAATAAATGAAAGACGAAACGTTGCAAAAATTGATAAAACTTCTCCATGATGGATTTTTGAGAGAAATTCTCGGGAAAGAAAAAGCTCTCAAACAATTGAGAGCCGAGGCTCGACTTCGGGGCTTCAATGACATTTCAAAACTCAAGAAAGTACAATTGAAAAATTTGCTTTCAAAACCACAAGACTTGGATCAATTGAGAAAACGAAATCTATTGGCGAAAGCAAAGAAACTTGAAATCAGAAATGCCACAAAGCTCAAAAAGACAGAACTCATCAACGAAATTGATGATAAGGTGTTGAAATTGGTGGAGGAAAAACAGTCTTCCTTCAAGGGTTTCACAAATCAATTCACACTTGAACGAAGCGGCAATGTGACATTTGATCCATAATCCTTTTTTACTGCTGTGAAACGAAAGGCACTCGCAAAAATTCTAACGCTAACCAAAGTGAAAATCATCTTGAGAGTAAATATGGAAAAAACAGATCTCAAGACTGGTAAAAACCTTTTGGAAGGACATCAATTCAGATCAAAAAATGAAATTGTTCTTGAATCAACAGAAAAGAACCAATTGTGGAGTCTCTTGGCAGAACAGGTCCTCGAGGACCTTGCAAAATTTCAGATGAATGGGAGTGGGTGGACATTTCACTCAATTGTGGCACTTGATATTCACACTGTTGGATATAAGCCACTGCGAGGAGGCACATTTGTGAAATTACCAAATTTCTTTCGAGAAAAGAAACTTTGTTTAACACGAAGTTTCGAAACGAAACGACAACCAAAGAGGATAATCAATGTTTCAAGTGGTGCATCGCAAGAGCATTGAATCCTGCCGAGAGAGACTCTGGAAGGATCAGTAAAATTTTGAGAAAACAGGCAGAGTCTCTCAATTTCACAGGAATTGAGTTTTCGGTAAGTTTGAAAGCGATTGACAAATTTGAGAGACTGAACCCTAAAATTGCTGTGAGCGTCTTTGGATATGAAAACAGTATTTACCATCTAAGAATATCAAAATTCAAAAGAGAGAACAATGTGACTCTCCTTCTTGAAAACAAACACTTTTGTCTTGACAAGAGTTTATCAAGACTATGTTCAAGTCAATCCTCAAAAGACACTCGCAAAAAAGAATATTGTTTGAGATGTCTTAATCACTTCCCAAACAAGAAAGCTTTGGAACAGCATGAAGAATACTGTGACAACTATGATGCTGTGAAATTAACCCTTCCAGAAAAAGGTGTTGTGGCGGTGTTTAAGAATCACAAGCATTTGATGAGAGTGCCCATTGTGGTTTATGCTGACTTTGAGTCTTTCACAAGACCGATTGACACCTGTAATCCAGATCCAGAAAAAAGTTTCACAAAAAAATATCAAAAGCATGAACCCTCTGGATTCTGCTTTTTTGTGAAATGTCTTGGAAAGTTTTTACAACCGGTGTTGTTCACAGAAACGAGAGAAGAAGAAAATGTATCAAACATTTTTGTGGAACGGCTTGAGAAGGAAATTGATCGAGTCTGGTATTCAGAGGTGAAACCAATGATGATGACAGATGAAGATAAAATCAACTTTTACGGTGCAACAAGATGTTGGATTTGTCAAAAAGATTTTTTTGAAGGTGATCAAAAAGTTCGCGATCATTGTCACTACTCTGGAAAATTTTGCGGAGCAGCTCATAATTCATGTAATCTTCTTTTCAGGAAGCCGAAACATGTTCCGGTTTTCTTTCATAACCTCTCTGGTTATGACTCTCACCTCTTCATCAAGAGTTTGGGAAAAGGTGAAGGACGAATTAATTGTATTCGCAATAACGAGGAGAAGTATATCAGTTTCTCAAAAACGATAATCAATGGTGAAACGAAAAAGAAGTTTGATATCAGGTTTGTTGACAGTTATAAATTTATGATGGCAAGTTTGGATAAATTAGTAGGAAATTTAAATGATTTTCCAATCATCTCAGAATATTTCCCAGAACAGAGTCGGGAACTTCTTTTAAGGAAAGGGGTATTCCCATACGACTGGTTTAACACTTTGGAGAAATACATCGAGACACAACTTCCAAGCAAAGAAGAGTTTTACTCAAAATTAAGTGATTCTGATATCACAGATGATGATGTTGTGCATGCTCAGAAGGTGTGGGAACATTTTGGAATGAAAACGTTCCGAGAATATCATGATCTGTATCTCAAGACAGACGTTCTTCTTCTTGCAGATGATTTTGAAAATTTCAGGAACATTTGTCTGAATAACTATGACTTGGATCCAGCATGGTATTATACCTCGCCTGGACTTGCTTGGGACGCATGTCTGAAGAAGACAGGGGTTGAACTAGAACTTCTTTCAGATCCGGACATGCTCTTGATGGTTGAACAAGGCATTCGTGGAGGAGTCTCTATGATTTCAAAGCGATATGCCAAAGCCAACAACAAATATATGGGCGAGAAATTCGATCCGAATGAAGAACCAAGATTCATCCAATGTTTGGACACCAACAATTTGTATGGTTGGGCGATGTCGCAACCTTTTCCTGTAAGAGATTTCAAATGGATGGATGAAAAAGAGAAGGAAAACTGTTTTGATTTTTCAAATCAAGAATGGTGTGGGTGTATCCTTGAGGCAGATCTGGAGTATCCGAAAGGACTTCACGATTTGCACGACGATTATCCATTGGCTCCAGAAAGGTTGATGGTCAATCGAGTTGAAAAACTCATTCCAAATTTGAGAGATTAGAAGAACTGTGTTCTTCATTATCACAATCCCAAACAATATTTGGATATGGGCTTGAAAATCAAAAAGATTCACCGAGGAATCTCATTCTTTGAAGATGTGTGGTTGAAACCATACATCAATTTAAACACTCAATTGAGAACAAAAGCCTCCAACGAGTTTGAAAAACATTTTTTCAAGCTAATGAACAATTCAGTTTTCGGAAAGACGATGGAGAACATCCGAAACCGAGTGAATGTTCATCTGGTGAATAGCCAGAAATCGTTGAAGCGCTATTCCGCAAAACCAAACTTTTATCATTTGACCAACTTTGATGAAAACCTAGTTGCAGTAAACATGAAAAAAACTGAACTTGTTTTCAACAAGCCAGTTTATATTAGAATGTCGATACTCGATATTTCTAAGACGTTGATGAATGACTTTCATTACAATTACATCAAGAAGTATGGGTCAAAAGCAAAATTACAAATGACTGATACAGATTCTATTATGTATGAGATCAAAACTGACGATTTCTTCAAAGACATCTCAGGAGATGTTCGATAGAAATTCGATACATCAAACTTCCCACAAAACCATACATCAGAAATAATAACAGGCTTTAACAAGAAAGTCCCGGGAATCTTCAAAGGTGAACGTGGAGGAGAAAGCATCACAGAATTCACTGGGCTGCGGGCGAAACTTTATGTTTTCTCGAAGAATGGGGAAGAATCAAAACGATGCAAAGGACTAAAAAAATCCATTGTATCAAAGTTGATTCATCTTGAGGACTACAAAAATTGTTTGTTTACAGGAAAAGAACAACTCCAAACCATGAACATCATTTGCTCGCAAAAACATGAACTGTTCACTGAGCAAGTAAATAAGGTCGCTCTCTCTGCCAATGACGACAAGAGAATAATTCAACCTGACAAAATAAATACCTTAGCTCATGGATACAGGACAGGCTGACATGGGAAACCAGCAAGGGAATCGACAGGGCGATAAGGGAACCAACAAGGGAACCGACAGAGGAGACCTGGCAAAGTGACAGGGAGGCGACAGGGTTTGAACAGAGGGCATCGACAGAGACAGGGAGAAACTGGCAAAAACCCCACAAAACTAGGGATTTAGAGAAATGACGCTCAAACACAGGAAAATACACTACTCATATTTGTTTTCGAAAAAAATTGGATCAGGACAGGAACAGGATATTTGTTTGATTTCTATAACAAAATTTCTCTGAGAGTTTTTCAAGATGTCACAAATGATGGTGGTTGTGTTTTCTTTGCTCGGGTCTTATAAACACAAAAAATCAAAATTATTTTGTCAGTATGTGTTGCACTCATCACAATCAATGATAATTTGTGTTACTTTCTCGCAGTGGTAGCGTGACTAGAGTCAATGACTCGACTCGAGTCGCAACCAAAGAGTCGAGACTCGAGTGAAAGTCATTTTTACAAAATATCTGAGTTCCTGATAGACAAACCCACCTTGTGTGCACTTAAAAAAATGAGCATTTTTTGCTTCCGTGATGATCAAGATTGGCGAAAATTTTCTGTTTTCCTGTCTAGTCGTTATATGCTAAATTTTAAGGATCAAGCCCCCCCACTTGCACAGAAGTAGACCTGAGACTTTTCCTTCACTGAGGGGTCAGCAGGGCACAATATATTGCCACTTTATCGTGGTTTAATGCAGTATTTGAATATAATATTGTGATCCTGGCAGTGGGTCTCATAGTGTGACTTGAGTTTTTTCCAGATACCAGCAAAGTGATTCAACTTTTTCAGATTCAAATCCAATTCAAAAACTATATTGAAAAATATAATGCAAATACGGAAACCGAACTTGTTTAAATCTAAATTTCTGCCACTGTTATCAGCCTAAGCCCAAGAAGTGAGCATGGACAGGATCAGAATTGGATATCATGCAGGACACTTGCGATTTTTATGGATCAGGATTGGTTTTGGATATTTATTTTTGAAAAAAATTGGATCAGGACAGGATCAGGATACTGGTTTGATTTCTATAACGAAATTTCCCTGAGAGTGATTCAAGATGTTACAAATGACGGTGCTGTTGTTTTCTTTCTTTGCTATGATTTTTATTTTTACATTCACAAAAAATCAAAATGATTTTGTCAGTATGTGCTGCACTCATCACAGTCGATGATAATTCGTGTTACTTCATCGTAAATATTTTCCGGCGAGGTGGAAGTAGTAAACTGCTCTTATGTTGCTGGTAGGCTGATTTGTTTTGTTGTACTGAGTGTCATATCATGTGTGTGTTGTGTAGGCTAATATACTTATAGTCTATATGGGTGGCTAACTTGTCTTTGACTGGGATCGACTAGTAAATTTCTTGATATCTCGCGATCGAGCAGTTGGTAATATAGTCACAAATACAAAACGCAAAAGTTGAGTATAACATGTGCAAATGCAGTGTACCATCGCCTAAGTAAGTGATGCACAGAAAAAGGCAAAGTGTCTGTGACACCTAAATCATGACTGCCGCGCAATTAAAGAAAAATCTATTGCAATACCTTGTTAATGGTATATGCCAAGCTAGCCTATGGTCAGCCATCGCAAGAGGCACCAAAGAATATACATGACCAACCAATTGATATTGTAGATAATAATTTTTATGTACTTCCTGGAATATTGATTGAAAAATGTTCTTTTTAGGCAGCTTGTCAATTCAATGCAAAATCAGGTTCAGTCGGCCAAGTGACACTCGGCTATCAATTAGTTGATGCGATCAACCTGTTGGCTACCCCTGGTCTATTTCAGTGTTTAAGCTGCATTTACTTTTGGTTAGAATTTTGAACAATCTACCTCAAGTGCAGTCGACCTTTGCCAAAAAACAGTTTGAGTTTGTAGTTTTTGTAAGCTACATTCTGCAATTTTACTATATTTTATACGTGATCTACTCTCAGTGTTACAAAATATTTGTTCTGTATTTTATCAATTGTATGAATGCTGGAGCTCTTTTGCAATGTGCTGATGCAGGTGGAATTGCTCATATGACAAGGAATATATCCTTGGATTTGCGGATCTTCTTCTTTTCCATATAACCAAAAACCCTAAGCCAAATTGTAAACCTGTGTCTTGTTTTCAAAACTTGTTAAAAAAGTGCTGTAGCTTACATCAGAAATTTTCCCATAAAAAGAGTCATCTCTATCAGCCCAGCGTAAACAACAATGGTGAGAGCGCAAACGACGACCACTCGCACAGCAGGAATTCCAGGAATTCCACCATGTTTATCGTACTAACTGCTAACGCCACGACCTCAATGTTATAAGTGGACGAAGCCAGACAAATTACAGTTCAAATGGAAAAATAACCACAGCTAAACCTCTGGCAGCAAAATATCATTCATTTTCTGTTTTTACAATTTAAAGTACACAACTTGTGATGTTATTTTTATTGATTGGGTCACAAAATGACAGGGTGTTTTTGTTTGGAACTGGCTATAGGTCCGTTGGCAGCGACACAGTCAGAATGAAATGCTGGGTTTGTCACATTAGCAGCACTGTCATGGTAGTCAGGTAGCTGTGACTTTCTGTGTGAATGGTTTTCGTGCTAACTCTTGCCATCATCGGGCAACATTTATTTTGGTTGTGGTGGTTGCACTTTTCATGGTACCGGTTTTTATTTATTCTTGTCAAAAGTTTCCAAATATTCGTGTTCAGATGTGTGGTTTAGGTTTAATAAGTGTTAGGTTTAGGTTTACTAAGTTTCTACTAAGCGTAGTACAGCCTACAGCACACTTGTCATGGATTAGTGTCATGTTACAGGCGATGGATGAATAAGTTTTCAAAAATGAAGGTCCACTGGTGGACCTATGACCACTGCCTATTTGCTTTGTATTTAACCAGTGTCGCATTCAGATACGGATGGATATCAGATACTAACTTCAGATATTTACGGATAAGGATTGGTTATGGATATTCAAAAAATGTATCGAATATGAATCAGGAGTTCAAAAATCAATATCCGCTCACCTCTACTAAGCCCATGTGGCGACGTGATTACGCCACATTGAATTCGTAGCAGCAATAGAAGAGCGAACCTGCTCAAATGTGTAATCGCAATTGTTATCATGCTGAGAATCATCGGTTCGACTGTTCCTTTCATTGGCTCAGGGCGACGCAGCATTTTGCCTGCAACAAATGGCTCCCAATGTCATGGTGGCTGCCATCCACTGTTAACCTGCGGTCCTTCAGTAACCTGTAGTCCCAAAACTGAACCGAAGTTGTGAAAAAGTTTAAAAGAAAATCATCAATTCCAATCCAAATCTGTTCAAGCAAAAATGATAACATCCAAATCCATCAATATATCGAAATGTCGCAAGATTCAAATCCAAGGACATGCTCATCTCAGGCCGCTTTCATGTGTTACGCATGCGAAAGACAAGGAAGTATATTTCGTGTGTTGTCATCAAAAAAAAAGCTTGAACGGCAAGTGAGCAAAGCTTCACACTGTGGCAGCAAGCAATAATAGACATTACCCAACGAGATCACGCTATTATTGCTTGTTCACGTCACATATATTTGTGTGTTGCTCTTTGCGCACATTCCATTTGTGGTGAATCACACTTTCAACCCAATATCAACTGAGAAGTTGCAACAACGTCCCCTCCTTTTTGCAGTGAATCCCACCTATCGCACATTCTTTTTGTGAAGGTTGCACCTGGCACCACCTTCACATCCTGGTCAAAGCACCACTTTGTTGTGATTGGAAAGCCCAGGCGGCAAGTATGCAAAGCTTCACAATATGGCAGCAAGCAACTATAGAGGTCCCACGTCGTTCTCATTCTATTTCTGCTTGTTTGCTACACACATATATGGGTGTTGTTCTTGACGTACATCCCGTTCGTGGCGAATCGCACATTCAACACAACACTGACCGAGTGGTTGCAGCCCTTGCAGCAAAGTTAGGCTAGACTTTTTGAAATGACTGAGAGTGAAAGGGACAAGCAAAATGCAAACTGAGAAAACTTAGATATAAATAACCTGCAATCAAACTTGTTGAAGCAACATTGGGCACCAGTTTCTAACCTACCAGGTGGCATTTGATAACATGTTGGGCATCATTTTCAAACTTATCGGACACCATTTTATAGCATGTTGGGCGCCATTTCATAACATAAAAATGTAAAATTTCATGTGACTCGACATTGACTCGAGCCTGCAAACCAATGACTCGAAGTGACTCGACAGTTTTTGTGACTCGACCAAGTCATGACTCTGACTCGAAAAAATTTTAGATGACTCTGACTCGAAGGGCTTGTGACTCTGACTCGACAAAAATGACTCGGGCATATCACTGCTTTCTTGTAAAGTATTATCCGGCGAAGTAGAAGTACTGAGCTGCTATTATAATTTTTTTTTATTGCAAACTACATACCTTTACGAGTCTTTAGAGGGTTTGAATAGCTCTCTAGCTCAATCTGACTTCGAGTTATTGCCTGGGGAGAAATTCCCCTCAGAGTGTCTTTTGAGGGAGCAAAATTTTGGTCAATTTTTGGTTTATGAGCTGTAACTTTCGCTCCCGATGTACTAGAAAGTCAATCAAGGGCTCTGTAGATGCGGATTTTGACCTAGTTTTCAACTAAACTTTGCGTCCAAAAAATGGGCCATTGAGACAGCGCCCAGGGCCAGGCAAAGATGGCCAAAATAACGCAAAAACACCCCTACTTGTGACGTTCCCCCCAGAAAACCTCAAACCACAAAAAAATTTTTCGATTTTGACTCCAAGACTTGCTGAATCCGTAGAGCGTTTGAACAGCTCTCTAGCTCTAACGGCTGGCGATTTATGACCAAAAAAGGGGGGGCCAATATGTTGGCTCGCGTGGTCGTTAAAGGGTTAAAGCTATGCTAGCAACAAGTGTATGGATAAGTGATAAAATTGCTAATTTCACAATGATGTCTGAAAACATCCATCCATTTGAATTGGACTGTAAATAATGTTCATGTCGAGGTTGTGGCAGTTACCATCCATACCCTATTACACACTTCACTTGCCACTAACAAATCTACCTACCTACGTGTAGGAAAGCTTCAATTGTACTGTGATGCTTTATCTCGTCTACCATGCAAAAATATTTAACAAACAGTTATCATTGGATCTCACTACAGTCAATACACAGCCTTAGTTGCTGCAGTAACACTAACAGAGCGCTTGCGAAATAAATGATCTGGAATCTCGCTCAACCACACACCGGAAATGCATGCAAAATTTCTGATCTGGAAAATCGGTCTGCGCATGCGCAGAAGGCCTGAAGTCAAAAATTTGGCAAGTCTGAAATTTCGCTTGACACCTGTATACTGCTTTGGAGCAGAGGTGGAACCGGATCTCGAGTGTCGGAGTCGACTCAGGCAGGATTCTGCATTTCTTTCGGACGCGAATCCTGACCCGGAGTCAAAAATTTGTGAAAAACCGGTTCCGGAGTCACGTTTCAATTTTGGGAGTAGCAGGAGTCTGTGTGGTCATTTCATTAGTAAAAGCATGGTTAAATTACGGTTGGATGGATGATTGTAGCCGGAGTCTGAACAGGAGTCGGATTCTCAAATTTGAAAAATTGCCGGACCCGCACACGGATTCAAAAATTTTTGAACCGGAGCGGAGTCGGAGTCTGAAAAAGTGACTCCGGCCGGCGGCCATGGATCCGGAGTGCCGGAGTCGACTCCGGAAGGATTCTGCATTTTTCTTTCGGACCCGGATCCGGACCCGGAGTCAAAAATTTGGGAAAAACCGAAACCGGAGTCACTTTTCAATTCGGGCAGTAGCAGGAGTTTGTAAGGGCATTTCTTAAGTAAAAACATAGGCTAATTTCGATTGGATCGATGATGGTAGCCGGAGTATGAACAGGAGTCGGATTCTCAAATTTGAAACTTGCCGGATCCGGATTCAAAAATTTTGGAACAGGAGGGGTGTCGGAGTCTGAAAAAGTGACGACGGCCACCTCTGAAGCCTTGCTTGTTGTTCTGAGTATGACATATGTGTGTGTTGTGTAGGCTAAGTAATAGTCTATTTCATGCGTGGCCAACTTGTATTGCCTTTCTTGGTAACTCGCGACCGACCAGTCGGTATTAAAGTCACAAATGCAAAATGCCAAAGTTGAGTATCATATGTGATTTGTGCAGATACAGTGTACCATCGCCGTTGTAAGTAATGCACAGACAGAGGACAAAGTGTTTGTTATGCCTATATCATGATTGCCACGCAATAACAGAAAAACATATTACAGCAACTCCTTGGCATCTACCGAGCTAGCCTATGGTCAGCCATCCAAAGATGCATTAAACAATATACGTGACCAACCAGTTGATGGATAATTTTTAATGCATTTTCTGGAATATTGATTGAACAATGTTCTCTTTGGGTATCTTGTCAATTCAATGCAAAATCAGGCGCCATCGATCAAGTGACACTCAGCGATCGACCTGTTGGTCACCCCTGGTCTGTTTCAGGAGCTGCATTTATTTTGGTTAGAATTTTGAACATTCTCCCTCAAGTGTTATACACACGTAACCTTTGTCAAAAGACGGTTTGAGTTTGTAGTTTTTGTAAGCTACATAGTTTTACAATATTTTATACTGTGATCCACAAAATCTATTTACTTTATTATACGAATTGATTGAATCCTGGAGTTCTTTTGCCATTAGCTGAACCAGATTGGTTGAATTAGTCACATGAAAAGAACTATATCCTTGGATTATCGGAGTGTCTTTGCCATATAACTAGACTTACCATAATTTCTTAGGTTGAAACCGGGACAAATTCAAAACCATGAACGAAATAACCTGAGGAGCGGCCGAAGGCCTGAGCTTGGCAAATTTTATACCTTATTTATATGTTTTAAGCAGGGGTGTAGTGCCAAAAAAAGAAGTGTGGGAACGCCTTCCCACGCGTTCCAACCCCACTGCACCATTGACTTAGGTTAAAGCCGAATTCTAACACTAAATATCGCTCAGATGCCCTCACACGCAAAGCACTCCTTTGGTTCTCGCAGTCCACTCAGACAAACTAGTTTGCCTGAAACCTACTCCGCAACGGCCTTAAAACTTCAAGACTAATTACTCCGCTGAAACCAAGACAGCAGAGCAGGGCCGGATTTACCAATAGGCTATGCAGGCTTAAGCCTAGGGCTTCAAGGTCCAAGGGGCCTCCAGCAACCTGTGGTCCCCACAGAATCAATTGCCAATATATTATCAGTTCGATAAATATTAGTCAAAATTTTGTATTAATCATTCATTAAATTTAGTTTTATTCACCTAATCCGGCTATGTCCAACCCGCAGCCAGCATGTGGTCCAGACGCCCAGTCAAACTTTTTTGCGGCCCAGCTAAGGTTTTCACTGTGGTAAAAGCATCTTACATGAAACTTGTCCTTATTTTGATAATCTTGAATTTGACGTTTTTGATGCAGGTGGTCCACAGCGCCACTTTAGTGCGTCTTTTACCATGGCAATTAGGATTTGGACGTTTTCAGTACATTAGCTTGTGCTAAATTCAGTTTGCTAAGATCAAAGCATGTCATTCAATGTGCGGCACTGGTTAAGTGGTGAAATGATTTTTGGCTCAGTAAGCCACTTGGGTTAGACAGAGCTGACCTAATCAGATTCCGTGTTGATAAGGCCGGGGTCTTCCAACGAGTTGCAATGAATCTCAATATGACCGTTGGTGAAGGGATATGTCGATATACTCAAAGCACGTTGGTTGCGTCCTGTATTTGCTGAATCGTACCGATTGTATGTGTAAACTAGGCGAAAGAACTGTTGGCTGTTCGTGTTTGAAATGCATCTGCTCAAAGCTTGAGGTTGTACTGTTACAGATAAAAGCCATGTGTAGGGCTGGCAGCCCAGCACTATCCTACAATAAAAACACAGTTGCTTCTTCTGAGCAGTACTGTAGTTTTGTTAGCGTTTCTATTACGTAAAGCTCCTTTGGTGTTTTTAGTTATGATTTTCTTCATTTTTTCTTTAACAATTTTCTTTAACAAAGTCATTCAGAAATCACATTGCTGTTGAGTACTTGCGCAAGTTTGTATTGCTCCCATGCTAAGCCAATCAGAGAAGATTTTAAGGAGCTTCAAAAGCAAGCAAAAGTCACTTTGCCAACTGGCAACCGCAGAACTCTACCACAAAGAGACAAACAAAAGGGTAACATCAAGAAAATGACAAAAGCGCATTTGGGTCTGATGCCTTACATTAGTGGTTTTTAGTTTATCCAACCACGTGGACCCTTTTTTCTTAGCGTGATGTTCACTAACTGCTCAGGAGAAATGTGTATTCAAAAGAATTGAAAATGAGTTAAAGCTTGCAATGTCCATCAGAGGTTGCCACACTAAGCATTCGGTGCATTAAAAGTGACAAATTTAATTTTAATGAATTCCTAGATGATTTTGCTATGAAGAAGGCCAGGACAAAATCTTTTCAAATCGTTTTCTGTGCTCTGTTCAGCCTTACTAGATTCGATTATTGTAGCTTTTTTGTACGTATTTTAATAATGACAGCATAAGGGAGGTTTAAACCAGTCCCGTCGCCACGAGGGAGCGTTGGTGGGCTCAGCCCCTCCAAATTTAAATATGAAGCGCTATAAATAAGTGGATATTTTAACAAGTTTTCAGAATGTCAAGACCCTGCGCAAATGTAACGCCCCCTATTGGAAACGTTCTGGCGACCGTTCTGGTTTAAATCTCACATCCTTTCGCGCGATGGTTTCTTTGCGTTCGACTATATTAGCAGTCTGAAAAATTAACTAACGCGCGAATCGTGAACCACGCAGTTGCAATCATTTGGGTGGTTTGTACTTGACGTATATTGCTCGTGTGTGTGAAATTTTTACAGCCGCAGCAAGCGAGTCGCAACAGTGGCGATTCTAAGGGAGGCCTCGGTGGACCATTGGCTGGCCCCCCAGTTGTGTCTCGAATTCACGTTAAAAATCTTTTGGTTAACATGAAAATGTCCATGCAAGATAGACATTTACATTGACTCCCTACTTTTACTTTGGCCCCAAAGTGGCCCCCCACTTTTGAAATTCTAGAATCGCCACTGAATTACAACGTGGTCCTCACGTTGTGCTTTAACGACTTTACGCGGCCAAAAATATGTGGAATGTGTTTGTTTTTTTAAGCACAGATAAGACAAAGCATGTGAAATTTGTAAAAAACGGAGGCCATATGTTTTGTCAAATATTTAACTAAGACGTTTTTGGTTGATTTGCCTGCAAAAATTAATAATCCTATTCACACCATCCAAGTACGATTTCAACAATTCCGTGTCACTGAACGCTTTTGCGTCGAAGGCAGCAACAAGCGCAATGATGGTGGGGCACTCTGGTAATGATTTATATTTTTTTATTGATTGTACTTTTAGAGTGTCAGTGTCATAATCTTTGGCTTTGCGCAAACCGATGAACCTGTTCCATTTTTTCCTCGTAGCAGTGGGAGAGGGGCCTTAAAAGGTGATTAGTCTAGGGCCTTGTATCAGTTAAATCCGGTCCTACAGCAGAGTAACGATAAATGCAAACAATCAGACGAATCGTCGAATAACCAAATACCATTGTTGATGTCACAAACAGTAATTGCATAATCATGCTACTGCTATGGTGGTATACACGAGATAACTTGTCATTTATTCATTTATGCTGCTCCAGGCGCTACGTGTAGAAAGTGAAACGAAAAATCCAGCGCCGGATTTAGATGGTGGGGGGCCCTGAGCCCAGGCGTGGTGGGAGGTCCCATGTTCGGATCGGACATAGAATCTTTAGGTAGTGATGGCTGATGAAGTCGCTAATATTTCCACGGATCATTAATATTTATGATGTAATCTTGTGACGTCACATTTATTAATTCAAATGTAACAAAAGTTTATAATGCAACATGATAATTCACAGTGATTAGCGATTCGTGAACCTGTTGCAAAACCGGTCACGTGCATTTTCTTTTTATGAAATTTTGCTTGAAAAAAGTTTCTGGGCGATCTAACGTTTTCATCATCTCTAAACGCCAGTCCTCGCTCAGCAATAAATTTTACGACAGAAACTAAACGTTGGACAAGCGATTTCCAATACTGTTGGCATTGAATGACCTGACTGGCTAGCTCTGTATCAATTCTTCATATAGTGATTAATTACACCTACGACTAAACGTAATCGTGGCATCTTTATGTTTCATTGCTCGTGGCTTCTCAGCGTGCTTCCAGTCGCAGATTCCTTTTCTAATAACGAAATGCGCACATTGAGTCGTATCCGCGCACATCAGTCTACACGTGAAACAATAAACACAAGGTTGTGAAGGAGAAAAACAAAGGCAGCTTCTTTCAACGACTTCGGCGTTGTTGTTCTAGCGCCGAATAAGATTTGTGGTGCATTTCCGTGACGAATTTCTGTCTTTTCTGTGCTGTGGAACATCATGTTTTAAAAATAACTTTTCGTTTTTCAACCAATATTCAGGCATTTTTCCGGTATATTGGATATAATCAGAGACCGATATCTTTGCCTCCAGTGATAGCGTCAGCCAACTCATCTATTGTGTTTTTTGATGATACTTCTTGACGTTCTTCTGCTGCTGCATGGCTGGTTCAAGCTAGGTCTATTGTCATCGTTACGTACATCTAAATCTGTAACAAGTTCTGCCATTTTCTGTCCTCTTACAAGTTCCGCAGAAATGTTTCCGCTGGATTTCACTGCCACTGTAAAATAGTAACTTGAATGTTCCTTGACTTCGCTACAACTTCTTCCTCTCTCATTTTTGCCTCTTTTGCTATTTAATGTTTTTTAGAACCACTTAGAAAAGCTCTACACTTGTAAGCGGGACGATCCTCTTTTTTCTGTCCATGTTTATTTATTAATGAGCTCAATAGGGCTGCCATATTTTCAGTGCAAAAAGGGAGGGCAATTTACGACTGTCACTTACTTGAGTGTATTATCTGCACTTAACAAGTCAAATAACAAATAGGCCTATTGATTAGTTTTAAGCATTGACGTAAAATGTTCAGTGTAGACAATGTTTCATTCAAAACACACAAAACAAAATTCTTATTTACTTAACCTATTTAGCCCATGAATATTTTTCAGATTTCTTAAATTTCCTAAAAATGTAGAATCGCTTTTACAATTTTATGAAACTGCTTGCATGAAACATGTTTTAAATTGCACATCAGCTTTACACTAGAGCAGTTATGTCCAACCCAAATGACTTACAGAGTCAAAAATCAGTCACTGTCTTGACCAGGGCCGCCACATTGAATGCCATATTAATGAGGGCTGCACGTTGAATGATTTACTGTGATCTTAGCAAACTAAGTTGAGCTTAAGCCAATGTACTGAAAGCGTTCGAATCCTAATTGCAATGGTAACAGACATGTTAAAGTGGTACTCAGGACCACTGCATTAAAATTTCAAATCGAAGATTATCAAAATAAGGACAGGTTGTCAGTATGTAGGATATATTCACTATAGCGAACACCTAAACTGGGCCGCACAAAACCTTCGACTGGCCCATTTTGGGCATAGCTGGACTAGACTCTGGTTCAACCAGGAAAGTTTCTCTTTCTTTTTGGTTTGTGGTTGCATCAAGGAAAAAATCGGTACATATTAGCATAAACAGCCATAATGTTGAAGTAAAACTGTGCAATCTTTATCAGTTCTTGAAGCGTTTAATGATATCTCAACTTACAAAATAGTTTGCCCATCGATCATGTTCCATCATTTTACAATAAATTGCATTTCGTTGATGCTCTCTTTGCACGAACTCGAACAAGTTTTGGTATTGGTCAAACAGTTTACTTCAGCTTCATGAATGAGAAACGTTTCTATCAAGCAGATACCACTCAAATGGTTCATCCTTTTCCCAATTAGTTGTTTGCAAATGGAGGAATCTAGTCAAACCACATAAATTCAGCAAATAAAGTGGCCCACTCAGCCAAATGTGAAACACCAGACTTGTACAATCCAGGAACATCTGACATGAATGAATCACAGTCATAATCCTTGCCGTCGCTGAATTTTCTTAGTGCTGATTTTACTTGGCTTGATATGTACATCTGATTGTCTTCAATGAATCCTTGCCTTCACAGTGGCGAAACACGATACAACCTCAACAATTGATGCTTTCGACTTCTCAATATTCTAAACTTGCCCAATAAAAGTAGCCACAAATGATTGCAAAATGTGAACAGAATTCGCTCAAAGAATTTCCAAAAAAAACGTTTCAGAACAACAGTTGGCTTGTCGGTGGACATGAACTATGAATATGAAGCTGCATGGGTACAATTGAAACATTTTTGCAAGCTGCGATAAAGTGATAGCCACCTGGTTACGCTTCGAGAAATAAGTTTTTGGTATGCAATATCCACAAAGTCACAATAGTGTTTTCACTCTTCTTTGCGAACTGTGCAAATGCAACCACACGTAATTCCCTCAGCTTCAAAATAATTTAGTCCTTTTATGAAAAAGGGATATTTCTGTCATATTTCTTCATTTTTCAGCATTATTGATGAGCTTTGGGGGCAAAAATTTCTGTGAATGTTAGTAGCGCGAAGAAATTTTTAGTAGCGCATATAAGCTTTGCCACACAGCATTCGTATGCATAAAATGTAAAATGCAAAAAAACGTTTGAGCGCTCCAACTTTTTGATTGAGCGGCGCGAGTGTGCGACGGCATTTTTGCACCCCTGGATTTGTTATAATTACTAGAACCTACTACACTAAGCTATGTACAATACACTGATCATCGTATCACGGTTCATCAGCAAAGCTAGTAGCATACAGTATCTATAATAGAGTCAGCAGTCCACACTCTAATGCCAAGGTCATTGAGATACTGAAAAAGGATTTACCACTGTCATGTAACGATTAATGTGAAAGCAATCTGCCTTTCCAGCCGAGATTAACTCAACCAAAACATCTCCCATATTTTACGGCCGAAGTGTCCCGCTGGACTCCATAACCTAGCTCAGTACCCTTGTCCACGAGAGACTCGGTGTAAAACAAGTTGTGCTAAACGCTTTAATTAAATTAACGTTTATCTTATACTTTTGAAATAAAACAGGGTTCTCGAGGCTGGTCCCCTAAAGGCTATCCACACAAAAGTAAACAGCCAATATCACCAACCCTAGCTGCTGGTGACAGGACCGTTATACTCATTTAAACATGATTACATATTTATTACACTTATGACATCGAACCCACTACAAATATGACCGAATAAGACGTACATACGCTTCAAGACATTACAACGCGACCTCCCTTTTTATGTCAGGATTTTCCTAAGTACAAAATCACAAAAAAATTGGCCAGGACTTTGTCCCTATTTTTAATATTTTCAGAAAATTTCTACAAGTCCAAAGTAAGAAATATTATGACAGAACTCTGTTATGAAAGATGATTTACAACGACAAACTATGACAAAGTATTAATGAAACAAACCAAGAATCAAATTACTTACAGTTTTGCAGGTCAAAAACTGACTGTCAATTCAGAATACATTGCTTACTAGAAACTGTTTGCTATTTAACTTTTTAGCTCTACAAGACCCCCGCCGGCTCCTGGACGTCCTTTGCAAGTCAAGTTCGAGCTACTACTTTTCTCAACGTCCAAAATCGCCCGTATTTATGCAAGTCCTTCTGGCCAGAAACTACCCAACTTGGCCAGAAACTACCCAACCTGGCCAGAAACTACCCAACCTGGCCAGAAACTACCCAACTTGGCCAGAAACCGCCCAACCTGGTCAGAAACTGCCCAACCTGGTCAGAAACCGCCCAACCTGGTCAGAAACTGCCCAACCCGGTCAGTCATTACGCAACATCTCATTTCACTTTTGTTAGTAATTATTGATTACATGCAATGATATTATAGCGTAACAAACACATATAATTGACTTTTTGTTTTTATGTTTCCAGAAATGCGTTGATC
>Ga0210059_1006469_pt1 | contig 18768 bp, 9 predicted proteins | sample Ectturendosymbi2_FD_188042 | JGI IMG/M metagenome (GOLD analysis project Ga0210059, IMG submission 188042) | Ecteinascidia turbinata endosymbiont from Florida, USA - Sample 2 (SPAdes) (version 2) | ecosystem: Host-associated > Tunicates > Ascidians > Unclassified | place: Key West, Florida... | reverse complement strand
GCCCCGAATGCCCTCCGTAGCAACGGATCTGAGCAGAACTGTCTGAGATTGCTGCGAACCGCGGTGTGTTTCGAGCCTTCCCAGGGCGACTGCTCCCACGACCCTCCCCAAAGGAAAAGCGGTTATGAAACTGAATGAATTATTTACTTGAAGGCAGATGTAATGTTTTGGACTTTACTTTAATGTAAACTTATGAGTCGTACACGCATTGCAAAAAAAGGTTATGTCGGCCAAAGCTCAGCCAAAACACATACGTCTCATCGGCAAGGACCCGCTGCATGTCTGGCAGACAAAGTATAAGCTAAGGTTTTACAATCTTGCGATACGCTTTTTAGGTGTTTCAAAGCATTCGATACCATTAAATATCCGATCTTCGTGAAGTAACCGACCTGAACATGGCGATGAGAAGATTCAGCATGAGAATGTTCGAGAACAGCATATAGAAAACATGAAACAGGGTTCGGAGAAGACCGGCGTAATCTGCAACACAAGCAATATTGAAAGGTTATTTATCCTATGATCTAACACTGGTTACGAAAGATAAAACATTCTTTCTTCCAACTTTTATTTTCTTTCAGTGCTATTGCTCTCGGCAGAGAAGCTGATTTGCTACCTATGTGAAATCCTTATCCCAGAATTGTTTCCAATTGCTAAAAACATACGTGGAATTCATGCGTTCTTTCTATCTTTGCAATGCGTTTCAAATTAGGACGCGAATGTCTGATGACACCCTACGGACTTCGATCCCAACGGTAATTGAAAAACGAGCAACAACCGAGGTTGTTTCTTTTGATACGTGCCACTTCACAGGTTCCATGCAAAGTTAAGAAAAAAATGTCTATTATCAATTAACACCTTAAGAATTTGGATAAGAACTAATCGTTTAAAAATATCGTTTTAGATATTTTTGACGTTATCTCCATCCACAGTATCCTGTATTTACATCAACAAATTCTACGCTTCTGCATCCTTGGAAGCTCCAAGCCCAGGTACCTCTGCGTTTAACTTCTGGTTGCAGTGTTTCGATCAAATATGCGAAGCTCTTCCAATCATTTTATGACTAGCCATGAAGCAAAATTTTTGCATATTAACTTTTTCATGCAATGTCCATTATATGCCGCTACAGGTCATGACATCGCTAACGATAATATTGGCACCAATACTGTCAAAAGTAAACAGTTCAGGGATTTGTTTCCAGCATTGCTCTTTCACCACAACGTTGTGGATGAAAACAACTTCTTCGAGTTAATTTCACGCACAAAATTAGGCCGCAAGGAAAACTACACAGAACCGGAGATTTATTTTCTGCTTTTGCACACATACCGTCTTGATCCTTTGTCAAATCGCCATGAGGTGAGCCGTAGAGTTGCCAATATGGTGGAGCAAGTACGTGGTTGTAAACATGGAAGATAAACTCGTGGAAAGAGTTTATTTGTGCATGTGGTTTACTAAAAGCAAACAAAAACGACGAAATAATAATAGCAGAGAACTTTACCGAACTATATTCTATTCTTAAATTGATGCGACGCTGCCAGCGCTGGACCAAGTTATTTTCAACTGGGAAGCGCTCAATTGGTTTTCTGCTGCGTGTTGTGCAAATTCTAACTGCCTTCATCTGTATCCATAAGCGTACGGCATGGGGATGCAGGAGATGCGGTCGCATCCCCAAATCTGGAAAGTCGGCCATTATTCGGGCACAAATTGTGAACATTTGGGCAAATTATACAGCTACATTCACATTTAAGTGAGTCAGTGTCTATGTTGCCATAGTTCATGTTCATGGGTAACAAAGATGTATCACCCAACATAGCTTGGGCAACAAAAAGAATTACCTCAAACCTTAAGTGGGGTTCTTACAAATAGGGTAAAACCGTTTTTGGTTTTGGGTAAGTACCATGCAATACCTCACCTGTTTTGGGCAAAGGTAAAAGTTGTACTTGATTTGGGGTACTTTTCCAAGTAAATTACCCAAATTCTTAAAAGAATAATCCACGTTTTTAAAGTGCATCAATGGCACAAGGTTTGTTGAGACTATTTTGCCATTCATTTTGCCACTACTGGCAAATAGTCACTTCCTTTAAAGTTAACTAGAATCATTTGGGAATTCCAACAGCCTTCGTCAAATTTGAGATTATTGAAAAACATCATTCAGGTTTGGGGTAAAATTAGAAACATTTGTATAAATTAGGAGCATTTGGGTATGGTCCAACAGCTTCAATTAAGTCTAGGCAAATCAGAAAAGCTTTATATAAATTTGGGTGAAATTAAGAACATTTGCATAAATAGGAAAGATTTGGGTAAAGTCCGTCATCCAAATCAAATTTGGCAGTTTTTAACAGCTTCATTCAATTGTGGGTAACTTTAAACAGTCATATTCAAAGTTGGGCTTAATAAAAAAGCTCCATTGAAATTCGAATACAGTTAGAAACATCTTAAGTGAACTTTACGAACTTTAATCAATAATAGATAAAATTAGAATCATTTGGGTAAATTTCAACAATCTCAAAACACATTTGAGCAAATAAGAGCAACTTCATTAAAGTTTGTGTGAAATTATAAATATTTTCATAAATTGGAGAAATTAGGGTAAATTCCAACACACTAAATCAACTTTCAGCAAGCGGCAATAGCTCCATTTAAATTTGGGCCAAGTGGAACAGCTGCAATACACTTTGGGTAACTTCAAACAGCTTCATTCCGATTGGGTAATATACAAGAGCTTCATTGAAATTTGGAACAAATCAGAAACATTTGGGCAAATTCCAACAGACTCAAATCGAATTTGGGTAATTGAAACAGTTTCACGCAAACTTGGGTACTATTGGAAAGATCTGGGAAATGTAGAAGAGGTTCATGCAGATTTGCGTATGTTATAAACACTTGGGTAAATTGCAACAGCCCAACGCAAATTTGGGTTAATTGAAACAACGTTATTCAAATTTGGGTAGACTTTTAAATATCATAAAACTAGGAACATGTAGTGGCAACCCACAATTTTAACTAAACCCTAACTTTTGTGAACATCAAACTGGTGATGCTGTTAAGTGTTTTTGGCTATAACAACAAAAATGTGGCCGCAAATGATGTGAGTTGATACTGTGAAGTTTTCCTGTTTCAGGTTTTTCATGCTATGAAGTTTTCAAGGCTACATTTGTTGCTGATATGCTTTTCTAGGCCTACTTAGCAAAAGCAGCTGTGGATCGCCTTTTTATAATAATGTAGCTTTGATTCAATATTGTGAAGTTATCATTGTTGGAAGTAGTACTTGATCAATGTGAGCTGCAAATTGTTTTGTTGTAATGATGTGGTGTGCTGTGATATGATACTGTAATGTTTTCGTGTTTCAAATTTGCTTCACGTTGTGAAATTTACAAGTATGAAATCTATTGCTGTGAAGTATTCATAAATACAATTAACCAAGTAACTGCAGCTGCAATATGTTGTGTGGTAGTGTTGTAGCTGTGATTTCATACTGTTCAGGATTTCATATTTTCCATTTGTTTCATTCAATGACTTTCACATGTTGCATCCTGCCAAATTTTAATGCTTTAATTTGATGCTGTGAAGTGACGTTTTTATGAACAGTGGCAACTGTACTATCTATTGCACTGCATAATTCATTAATGCAGTCCAGTGAAGCACTGCTATTTTTATAAAATATTCTTGTTGATGTTGTAAGTCATTTGTCATTGGAAATATGCTTTTGGACATATTCCTTGGTAGTTGATCATATAGGCTGCAGTAATATTGTCAGAATCAGTTCCATGTTGCTATTCTTCTTAGCATGTTGTGTTCAGTGCACATTCAACTGTATAAACTGAAATGTTTTTTTTTTGTTTTCGTAACGTGACTTTAGAATTTGCAAAGTCATGATTAGAAGCTGTAGGCCTAATGAAAAGAGTGATTGCTAGTGATGCACTCTTTTTAAGATTGAGTTTATTTACCTCGTTATTTGTATGATTTGGTAATGAAGAGGTGTATAAACAATAGTAATTTCAAACTCAGTGTTGAGAAATCTGTCAGTTTGCAGTTCATCAACGAGATCGAGATACCTACATCAACGAACTTGCACGGCCATGCTTTGCCGCCCTGAATTCAATTTGTACATGAAACATTGCAGGAGCGTGACTCGACGCACAAATCGATTTGTTACTGGCAATTGGCTATTGCATGGTAATTAGACATGCAGACACCTTGATTTGCTTACAATGGTACGTTTTAGTCTTAACATTAAGACTTTCTGCTTATACGTTATTTGGGAAAACCAAATTTGGGCAAAAATTTTTTGCATCCCCCAAAATAGGCACTCCCGTACACTTATGTCTGTATTTAAACATTTGCTGCATCCATTGAAATCAAAATGTTCTATAAATTGGAGTTGCATTCTTCATATCAGTTTTCATTTAGTCTTGCTACGTGTCTGCAGGGCATCAACCTGCAGGTTTACTACCATCCCTGTCGGTTCGCCTCTCTAAAGCTGACTGGAAATTTGTACGTTTTTTGATTATGCATAACAAGCTGTGGGTGAGATCGTACGCTTGCAAATTTATCACGACTGACAAAGGCTTGATGAACACTTGGTTTAAATCAGTTAAACTCTTACCTGGTAATAAATTCCAACCTAGCGTAATGCGTAACTGTACTTCAAAACGGCCCCTCATCTATATGTTGAACCGGAAAATGAAAATTTGCTAATTTTATGCGGAGAAAAGCAGCCTGATTTGGAATAATTGCCAACATATACGAACAATATTTGATATATGCCCGGCGTGAAGTGACCATAAAATCGTTTACACAGAAATTTCATTTCATTTCTTCAAACCGATCTGCAGTAAGTATTTTAAAAAGAAATGAATATATGAAAGCCCACCTAAAGTCATGTAGCAAAACCTCCAATCACAATTTTTCAAACGTTTGCGAATGTATCAATTTGTTTGAATGTGCTCGCATGCAAAACAGGTCGACAAGAGCTTGAACATAAAAGGAAAATAGACGAGATCCTGCGATGGTAAACTTGTTGCAGCACATTATTGACTGTGCTCTATCAAGCAGCAACCGTTTCTTCTCAGTAGAAACTACAACATAACAAAATCTTGTTGAAAACGGTGTCCTTATCTGCCTTGTGCTAAAACACGCTAAGATGGAAAACACCCGGGTGAAAACGTGATTGGACTGTATATGATGTATCGGCTCACCTCTTTTGTGTTGGCTTCAACTTTACACTTTCGTCAATGATACCGTAACAAACAATAATGTTTCCTATGATGAACAAGAAAATGACCATATCCTTTAACTGAAAGCAACAAAAATGTGTTCAACGTTATTCCAAACTATTCAAAAAGAAACTTGACAAACTTTATTTTTGGAAAAATTTATATGACGTAAAATCAGAATTGGAATTTTGAAATTGTTTGATATAACATGTAACACGGTGCACTGACAACTAGTTACCACTGAAAAAACATAAAGAAATTGGCTGATTTCATTAATTGACGCTCTTCATATTTCAAAATTTGGCAACACAGCTAGTGCGTCAGCTTATGAGGTGGGAACCGTTTTTCATGGTTTATCCTACAGACAGTTATGAGGCACGTTAACAAAATTGGGGACCGTAATATTTCTTGTGGCCCAGATTTGTTTTCAACTAACCTTTAAGAGCAATGTTCTTAACATTTGTTGAAAGTGGAAAGCTGTTAGTAGGCCGAAGACAAAGTCAAGCAACACTTTTTGTCGTGAGTACAAAGAAAAGTACACATTACAGTGCACTTCAGAATCAAGGAAGGGGTTGAGGTTCAAATTGCACAAAATAATCTAGGTGGTACAGTCACTTTCTGCGCATCACAAAACTTTACTCACCATTTTCCTCATCATGTAGACCTTTGGCCCTAAGTTCTGAGAAACCAGGTAGATCTGAAAGCAGCGAATGAACATCGAGAAAAGGGCGATGCAAAGCAAAACCTTGCCAGCGTACCACCTTGTATTGTTGTAGTGTCCAGTCCACATGATTATTTGACCTGACCAGCCAAAGTAAAGGTACGATTTCTAAAAGGTTCCAGTAAGCAATTTGGTAAAAATCTAGCGAACAGTACTTCTGTACAAATTCTGTAACCACGCTGGCGACTGTTTTTATAAGCAGGCAATCAGTGCTGAGTGCTTTAAAAACAAACCATTTTTAAATCTGAAAACGCAGGTATGAAAACATCAAGGCGATACATTTCATTAGGAATTTGCTGACCCTAGTTCTCTCTCAGTCTGAAGCGCATCCTAAAAACTTCCAAATATGAATGAGTGGACAAGGCGAGTCAGTACCTAAGTACCTAAGGTATATCGTCAGGTTTTGTGCTCTTGGTAGTCAAAGCGCTTCGCTTCATAAACTCAGTCAATAGGTTCTTAACCTTTCATGGTCCTCATTTGGAACACATTTTTGAGCGCCAGTGAAACAAAGACTTTTTGTAATACAGACTTGAAACTTTGGAGATGTCTGCTACACAGGCTTGACCTAATGTAGCTGAAGTTTTGTGTCAATCTAAATACAATTTTGGACGTTGTTCGATTTTTGGTGATGACCGTTTTTTTGTTTCACCCTGTATTTTATTCGACACGCTAGACGTACAAATTGGTGAGGGCCTCTGATCGCGGCTCGTCAAAGAAGTCCTCATGTACTTCTGGGGGGCCACCGGACCCCGGTTAAGACACACTGCTTTAGTTTATTGGAATGTTACGCAGAACGGCATCGCGGCATATTGTTTTCTGTTGTTGGGTTCGGTCTATTTGGTTCCTCCTCAAGTTTTTACTGAACTAGCTGCTGAACCACATATGTTCTCGGACACAGCGCGTGTTCATCGCTTGCTCGCATCGAGGTAAAGATTCTATCGAGACCAATGTGCATATCGACAAACGTGTGGCTAAAACGTTCTACCTGCCACCGTAATTTTTCTCAGCAACTCTCATCGGTATACCTAAAGATTAAATCGTATTATTCGCTGACAACGGTTGTTTTTTTCTTTAACCACGCTGATTCACTATACACTCTGGACTGAATCAATCAAACATTTTCGCAAACGTTGTGACTTTGTCATGCAGTTTGTGCCAGCCCCTGAGGCTATAGAGACACGACGTATTTCAAGCGACGAAAATTTCCAGGCGATGTCAGGTCGTTACATTTTACATCAAAAAGTGCACTACAACAAGTCAACTGTCAATTATGCTGTATCTGAAACTGAAACCACGCCAGGGTTTTCAGCTCTGTTGTTCAGACTACTACGAAGCACCGCAAAATTTACACTAAGCACCTTGAATCTTTGAATCGAAAGGCAGGGAGGGTTATCTTATTTTTTTCTCACAAGATTGTTTGCATCTTCCAGCAGAGAAAAGACCAGATAAGGGTAGTGCTCAAAAATATTAAATAGATAAAATACTAATACATGGTGCTGTTAAAAATTAAGTCGACATTGCAGAGGGCCCTAAACCGGAGTTGGCTACTGCAGCAAGCTTCATCACGTGCTGGGCCGACTAATCCCCTGAAAACCTATTTTTATTTTTATGACCTCGGAGTAGCTTTTTGTTATGTGGAGACGAAACTAAATAGGCTTCTAGCTTAAGTACAAAGCTTTTAATAAATTTTTGGTACAGTCAAATATCGGCAGTTTTCTATAAAAGGAAGAAAACAGATTTGGATTCAGAAACCAAAAATTGCAAACGTTTTTACCACACAGCCACCTCAAAGAGAAAGCAACATCTCTGCCGGTGATCATGCAGGCATTTCGACTGTGTTCATCACATTGATTCTTTAGCATCACAAAGCAAAACCCAAAATTTTTGAAGGCGGCATAATGATTGAGATGTCAGATACCGAAACTCATTTGAACTACGTGTTAAGGGTAAATCACCGCTGGCGTAACTACCGGTTGGAGCCAAAGGGGGCAAAACTTTACTGAAGGAGACCCACTAGCAACAAACAGGAAACAAGTTGACAAATGACAGTGAATTAGGATGTGGATGTCTATACTAAGACTAGAATTCCCCAGAAAACACTACGAAAAACACAAAAACATTATTACCGAAATATAAGCCAAGTAGGGGCGCGATTTTTGCATTTAGCTTTGCCCGGAGTTCGCCCCCTGCCCCTCCGTCAGTTACGCCACTGTAAACTATTGACACCTTTTGGTCGTCACAGGGAGCTACAAACTATGGTCCGCGGGCCAAATCCAGCCTACGAAACCATTTCATCCGGCCGCAATGAAAATTTGTCAATAATGAAAAATTAATATATTTACGAAAAATTTGTTGATTTGGTATAGAATGTAACATACCCCGAAAAAATTACATTATATAAGATATCCGTCCCTCGAACTGTTGTGTAACAGCTTATGTGGCCTTCTGACAAAAACGTTAGGGGACGCTTGACTAACACATGCTTTCTCACCATGCTGCGTTTCACATACACAATTTTAATGGAAACAAAGCCAGGCTATCAGTTGGATGGGATTTGCGAAACTATTTGAGAGTTTCTCAAGTGAGGAAAGAATTTAGCATAACTATTTTGCACGCAGAAACAAAATTTCCAGCGGTTCTTACTAAACGACACCTTCATTGCAATGTTCCGCCCTGCATTGCTGTGAAAGATTAAATTTCTTTTGATTTACTGCATTTCAAACGCGCTGACAACGTATTAAAGTTAGAAATTGAAACTAGCAGGCAAGCCTAGCTCTGAATAACCTGTAAAATAGCAGGAAACCAATACAACATCCATCTGGTTCCATGGAGATTGTATCCAAATCCTCAGCTTGCCGCAGAGAGATGAATTGTCGATGGCAAGTAACTAGTGGTTTTCAGAAAAAAATCAAAGGAGGTTTGTTTTTGAAAAGCGGCATCAATGCGCTTATAGAAAAAATTCAATCTATGAAGTATGCAGAATAGAACATAAGTACTACACTCTGTATTTTATAAGCAAAGCCTTTTCAAAGGGTTCAGAGAATTATTTCAGAACGACAGGTGTATTGCAGATGTCATCTAAACTCTGTAGTTAATTGCTTTGTATCCTTCAGTGTTATCAGAGGCGTAGCCAGGAGGGGGCCTAGGGGGTCATGCTCTCCCCAAAATTTTTAGAACGTATGGTCATTTTGTGCGTAGAGAGGCGGCATCCCAAACAAAATAGTGTTATTCGCCTAAAATCAAACATTTTGATCCCCCAAATTTTTAGGGCTGGCTACGCTAGTGCTTGTTATGCTTCGAACATAATGGTTAAATATTTGCAGAGCAGTACGGCTACACAGGTGCAGATTACCTGTTTTGTGAAAATGATCATACGTCTTCCGTATTCAAGGCAAAAATGCACAATGACAATGACAGAAAGCGACTTTAACGATTTCTCTACGGCCGCCAAACCGACAATTTATCGAAAGATTGCCGAAGTTTTCCACAGAAATAGCGTGAAGCAGGAAGTACTTCATTGTGCTCTATACGACAAACTCGAGGTTTCAAAAATACGAACTATGATGAATACAATTGACAACGCGCTGCAGCTGTGATCGGCTGTTTAAGATGCGACATTATGTTTGCTTGTTGCCAAAAAAGATGCGCTCAATGTACCAGCATACACTAACACGTCGAAACAGATCGCTATTCCCCGCTGCACTGCGTTGTTGTTAAACATCCGTAAGGTTGCGTGGTGTACTTCAAGATTTTCAGGTACAAACTATCTACTAGTTATCAGCTTTGCAAGTGTTTTACTATTTTTGCAGTCATGGTCAAGGGTGGATCCAGCCAGTAAGGTTAGGAGGGGGGCGATTTCAGTAATATTTAGTAGTAAAGTCTCATAACGGCTTCGCTACTGTAAGAGGGATGAAGTACACTTCATAACACTGCTGTGACAAAAAAATCGGGGACAAAATGACTTCATATCGCGATTGCTGTTTTCCAAAGTGTAAAAAATCATGATGAATCAAGTTACTTTCGTAGGTTTTAGGGAGGGATCGCCCCAATCGCCCACCATGGATCCGCCCCTGGCCATGGTGTAGACAGATGTACTGTTCGTGCGTATCATATACCTGTGCACAATGTTTCTGGGACGGATGCAAGGCAACCGAAAGGTAATAAAAAATCTAATAAAAGGTCGAAAAAACAATGCAATAAAAATCTACACTCTACCTGACGAACTTCGTCAACCGCCAAACCTACGATGTAACAGCAGACCATGATGGATGGCACTAGAAGTGCAGGAGAATATCGATGGCTGCCTCCATAAAAATCTTGAGCCAGTAAATAATAGGAAAGTAAAATGATGTTCACCGTCAGAACCATCTGCGAGAAACATTTGCGGTTTCATTTTTCAAAGATCTCTCAAAGCAAAATGCCGTAAACTTCGGGATTATGTTTATAGGAAACGTTCAAATAAGGGTGAATTTTAGAGACGTTAGGAAAAACTGAACCGATTTCGCTTGGGGGTTTGGTCGTTTTCCTGCCTATGTCAGCGATGAAGTCGAACGTCGCTTTAATACATTTACAGACGAAGTTCCTTTCGCGGGGTTAGAAATATGAAGTTGCGCTTGCTAACTGACCCCGCTTTTTTTGTTCGTGAGGGGCCAGTCATTAATGTCGTCAGAGATCAATCTTCAGCTATTTTTCATAAAGATCATTTCGATGTCACAGTTCAATAGTTGGCCTATTATAACAGAATATGACGTCAAATGTCTTCTACTTGAGTCCAACTGGTCCTTTCGTTTTTTTTCGAAACAGTTGAAATTGATGCTTAGCACCAGCGAAAAATCTTAGCAAATTCTTTTCGGCGGGACCATGGCGTCTTCGGCCTCATTTTGGCTGCGCTATTGATCGTGATTGGCAGCGTTAGCAAAGGTTCAAACTTTAAATCGCGATTGTGATTGGTAACGTTAGTAATGGTTCAAAATTTAAACATGTTTGCCGTTGCAATGCTGTACGTCTACAATTAACTTTTCAACGCCCAGACTTTGCATTTAGCTTTGTGCGGGCATTTCGTCTACAGTTTCTTTTAGCAAAGTTATGCCTTGAACGTTTTTGCAAATTAACTGTCTTTTCAAAGAAACTAACAAAAGAAACGGAAGTTAATCATTTCCCTAATGATTTTAAAAATTAACTTAAGCTTTAAATTTTAATGAGAAACAAACTTCGTTAATTAACGGAGTAACGGTTTAATTCCTACCTCTGGTTATTATCGTGTGAAGGTAAGGATGGATACCTGACTTATACACTTAGCTTCTCTATAAGTCTTACTCAGAAAGGTCAATACATTCACTTGGTTGGCAAAATGTTGTATGTGCAAACTTTTCAAGGCAACCAAAACAATCCAAGTCCTTTAGGTGTTCAGTGGGTCATTTGAATTGTAGAATTGTATTGTGTAACGTCTTCACTCCCACTCCCACACGCAAAACGCTAGACGTTTAACATGCATCGCAGTAAAGAGAAAAAAAACACAAATACACGAAAGAAGACGAGGATGTATACTATGAGGTAGTATAGAGTATACGCTTGATGGCGCTAATGCATTTACTGTACTTTGATGAAATACAAGCGCAAAGATGTTACCGTTGACCAAAGAAGATGTTACCGTTTTTTCATTTAAATCGTTAACCCTTGCATGATGGTACATTGTGGACACAGAATGATTGAAAAAGGTGCAAACCGAAACGTACAAAAAAGGTAGAAACAGGCCCTTGAAATCTAATGATAATTAACAGTTCGGAAAGTTTGCTTCTGAAATTCAACATTGACTTCATAAGTGAATGACCTCATAACAACGTAACAGGGAAAATGGATCGTCGCTCTCCTAGCTATACTTTCAAGTTTTAGACCTTTTCTTCCCGCTTGTGTTCTACCATTAAGCAAAGGTTTTAGCATATCAAATCCAAGCATTGTCCATACCATACTTCTGAAAGCAACGCACACTTCTTGCGCTCAGGTGCGCTTGGTTCTCTGGGTCAGTGGTTCTCAAACGGGGGTACGCAAGGGTGCTCCAAGGGGAACAAGAATCTTTTTGAATCTCTTCATAATGAAATTTGGACGTAAAAGTACAATAATTATAAATACATTTCTAATCATTGTGCACATGATTACAGTCAGGTAGTAGGCCTACTTGGTAGACTAAATATTGCCCAATACAAGGGTACATCTCTACAAAATGTTGATAATCACTACTCTCTAGGACTCTAGGTTATAATTTGGTTCACTACAAAAAGTTTGTTTCTCCTGTTTGGTAACTGGTTCAAAGCTAATTTATCTAACTAAAGAAAACATTCTTTTCGCCAGCAGATAATTGAGATTACGGTTTACTCTGAAAACATTCTACAAAATATAAGCTTTTCCTTTACAAGAAAGGATAGCCAACCGTGTGGACCATAAACTTTATCCTGGGTGAGTTGAAATAGTCATATGTGTCCCTGAATCCATCGGTCAGCACTTCAACGCAAGGCTTCCTTTTCACTGAACCATTTCTTGGCCCTCTGCTCCATCTTTCCATCATTCCCAATAAACATGCAAAACCTGCGAAACAGAAAATAAATGTTGTTGTTTTCGGAAAAGGCAGCTGTCGCACTCTACAGTAAGTCTGAGTAGCCTGAACTAAATTAACTTTGCGCTGTTCTGTGCAAAAAAAGGATAAAGAACTCGCTGTTCAATGATTTAAGCAAGGGCTCTCGCTCCGACTTTAGAGACAAAAATTAGAATTCGAGCATGTGTCTGTGGTCAGTGGGCACGGCCAAAGAGGCATTTTCGGAGCTGTGAAGGTCAAATGCTACTAGCTTTCTTTTCGCATTGTTCCTTTGCTTTTTAATTTTTTTGGTTGCTCAGACAACAGCTGCAAGATTTTGGAAAGATTTTTGGGCGTTTCGTAAACTTTGCTTCCCTCAAAAAATTTTTTACAAGTATGATAAAAAATAACGCTGAACTAAAATTTTCAAAAAACGCCAAAAACCTGTCTCTATCTTGGACAAGAATTCGGTCTTGCATCCAAAAAATTTTTTCGATGTGGTTTTGTGTCTCGTTTTGAAGCCTATTTTGATATTTTGTGACGTCATCATTATTTTTGTTTGTTTTTCATTTTATGAAATGTTACATATCTGTAACACATGTCACTTAACCACAGACGTAACCAACATTTGACTTTTACACAACGTCTTGAAAAACTGTGTGACAGTACCTAAACAGAGTTCCTTCTGTTGCAGCACACCAAAACTGCTTGAAAGGAAGTTGTTTTGCGGGAAAAGGCATAAATATACAAATCCAACTCATCCAAGCAACATTACTATATTATAAAAATACAGGGTCAAATCTCATCCTCAAATTACCAACATAAAGTCAACTCTCATTTACATTTTTCCGCATTCAGCCTTTCCTGACTTCAATCCTCAACAACCTCTCTATGGATATCCTAACCCAATCCCAACTTCAAAACATAACCCCACCCCCACCTAATATCTAGAACAGCTTAGGTTTTTGCTGTAATATAAGTAGTCTACATTGCAAAACTTTAGCGCTACAGTTGGCATAGACCAGGGGTTCCCGAACTGGGGTACATGCATGGGCGTCGGAAAGATTTTTTCCAGGGGGGCAATAGTGGATTTTTCCACAGGTAGCCAAAAATACTTTCACAGGGAGGACCAAAACTGATGAAATTCATTTTTACTTCTCGAAATTAAGGAAACAACCTTTTTTGCAGAAATTGTAATAAAAAATGTCAAATTTCAAAATCTAGGGAGGTCCAAGCCCCCCCTGCCCTCCTCCGACGCCCGTGGCTGCATGTGCACTCTGTGGTACACACAGAATTTTCAGATGGTGCACTGGGTCTGAGAGAATGTTTTTACCAAGCTCTTTTTGTGAGTGTAATTAACTAAATTTGCTACATTTTCCACACTGTCATCAGTTTTCAATATTTTACCGAAGTTGAAATATTGGAATTGCGCTGCTCTGCTCATTTTGCACTAATTATTAGCTCTTTCTGGCTGAATGAACGTTTTCAAACAAACAGTAAATTTATGGACGATAACAACAAGCCATTGGCGTCGTAACAATTGCTACTGTAGTCCGAGTTTTCGGAAGAAACGAAGCTATTTACAGCACTGATCCGCCAGATTGGGATGTCCCATTATTTAAAGATAGTGGATGTTATGAAACTGCGAGATCGTATGATAGAACGTACAATACGCAATACCGAGATTTTGGGGAGGCTTATAGCTGCTAACTAACTATTAATAAACTCGTTATTCAACTAAAAAATCAAGTTTTACAGTATGTTAAAGTTTAGGTAAGAAACGCAATTTATACTCTTAGCTATCCTAGATCCACCAAAAAGGTGACGTTCCACTCGTTCTTTTACGATGTGACAACCAGAGTGACACTCCTACCTTACTGATAAGTGAAAACATCCCTGTCAATAACTATTTAGCTACTAACCGGTGTTTTGATCTGCTTTCAGATTCAAACTGCTTAATAATAATTAGACCACTACTTTAGAGCAAAGAAGAGAGGCTAAACAAACTTGAGTGCAAAAAATCACCTCTTGTTTCACCTAAATTCTGGGTGAACTGCAACATAATGGTTATACAGAATGCACGTGACGTGTAGTCCGAGATCAGTGATTTTTGGTTTTTGGATACGGAACTCGTGTAGACGGATTACTGAACCTGCTATTCAATTATTGTTGTTATTTCCATCAACATGGCTTGTGAGTCGCGTGAATTAAATAAAAATTCAAATCTCAGCTCAAAAAACGTGAGTATGGTCTTCGGTGTGTTATTGATAAACTTTCCCATTATATCAATAAGCGTGCAGTTGACAATAACATACTCATCCAGCTCATTAGCTTGGATTGCTGTGCTCATCAGGCCTACTGTGCATTGTTAGCTTAATTGTATTATTGCTTATTTAGCTTGGATTGCACTTGTTTGAATGATTTTGTGTACTTTTACTTAGTAACAGTCACATGCACATCTCATATTTAAATAAACTACCAATTTTAAAGTGAGGACTTCAGAGAGCTTGTAATGGATGGTTAGCTATGGATGGTTAGCTATATATGGTGAAAGTGGGTAATTTGAGCTGCAGCGCAAGTTATACGCATGGCAGCTAGAAAGGTAGCAAAAATGGAAGAGCTACGCGAAGCTATCAAAAACCCTAACCCTATCGATGAAGACAAATTGCAGGAACCACTGGTTTAGATGCATGCCAATAGATAATGAAATTTGTTTTTGTGCATGAGAAGGAACTAGCGTTCAAGTCTAACACGTTGCGAAGGACTTGACACCAAGTCCGCGTCCAATCATGAATCTCCATGTCCAAGCCGGAGTCCAATCCATAGAAACTGAACTCAAGTTGAACTTGTGTCATGACTCAGCCTTTAAATTGGGACTATCCAAGGCTGAAACTCGGTAACCTGTTGCATAAACTGACAAGACAAAATCTGCAGAGGTTACATTTTTTCGATTTTTAAAAATAGGCCGAAAGTTTGTTACTTTTGCTATTCAGGCAGCAAGAAAAAATGCTATTATGGTCATGGAAAATTGATCAATGCTTGGAAGATTCAGATCAGTGTTTGGAAAACCAAACGAATAGGTGGGTTTGTTTCAGAAATAATTAGATGTTAACGAGCAATCCAGTGACGTTTTACAATTCGTATCAATTCATGCGACAAATGGGAATGCTGGATCTAAAATATAATCGACGTTTTCTTTAAAAACATGGATTTTGCGCAATGGTATGTGAGCGAAGGCTTTTATTACAATGTTTTGTTGGTTGTAGTGTTAAATCGTTCACCCTGCAAACACGAAAAACAATTGTTTTGACCTCTTTTTGGCTCGTTTTCACCTTCGACGTCTTCTTCCTCGATGTAAACTGACTTGTAGTTCTGCAAAAAGATGATGAAAAAGAACCATCGGCTTGAACAACATATACGCAAAAGCCTCAAAAACTCATGTTTTTCCTTAAGGCAAATCGTTCCCTTAGGTCTTTATCAATGCATATACTACTGCAATACTTTGATCGTTGCCTATCACTAATTCCTGACGTTGAATATTTTCTGGATTTGCAAAAACGTGTACGAACAACTTTGATGTCTTCAAAGTTCGTGGTTCAAATATATTAAAAATATTACTAGTTAGACGACCTACAGTAAATAGTCTAAGTACAATGTTTCAATTACAGAATAGGGGAGTTTAAAAAATTTACGAGCATCGATTAATACGTTCGACGTTACCTCCGTGTTTATTTACTTTTGTACATCATGCTTACTCCAAAAATACAATTGTGCGTTACACCGTAAATGGATTTGCAACGGCAATAACTATTCACAATGAATACATTACAATAGCGTTTTGAAAATGCAGTATTGCCGATGGAAAGTTGACTTTTTTTACTCTAATTAGAACCTAATCTGTAGGGCCATTTGAAGTCATAAAAGTCATATTTTTTGTGTTCTTCAGAAAGATATGAAATGAATTTTAAACAAAAATCGCACCCCTACGAAAGTCTTTAACAAAAGCTATAAAGTCATAAAAAGCCGTATTTTCCATAGGTCATAGAGACATATTTTGAATATTTTCAACCAACTGTAATTCAGTAAAGAAACCATTAAAACAATCTCGAAATATCAGCTGAAACTACTATATCGCTAGGCCTAAGCTGCATCCTGCAATTTGAACCCACTTGGACACTCTGAGCATGTTAGCGGTAGGTTAACCAAGTTGCTTGGATGAAATGTAATGCACTGCCTAAAAATGCATGTTCTTGTTGCCCCACATAAAAAAATGTCCATGCATGCTTTCAATTTGCTTCAAACCATGCCATATTTTCCGCTCATGTTTTGAGCTGTTTATTTCTGTGGAGCTTCAATAAACCATGGGGCTACGCATCTTTTATGCCTATTTTCGCTGGTAATGCTACTTTGTACAGTAGTTGTATGTTCTAGCTCAATCATTTTTGTTTAATCATATAAGGTCATGTTTACTCAAAAAGAAAGTCATATAATCAATTTTTTAGTTCATAAAAATGGCTCTACTGATCAGATCATTGGAAAACTTATGTGGATGATTGTTAAGACCAAGCGCTACAGGGGCTTGGGCAAGCGTCACTTAAGCAGGTTGGGTTCGATTCGCGCCCCGGTCATCTCAAGAATTTAAAGACGGCACTTGCGGCCTGTCCAGCCTCCTGTGTTCAACCTGAATAGGTGGATGCAAGCAAGAGGTTCACGCAGCACTGCCCTGACTTGCCACCAATACACCATTCACGGGAAAAGTACCTGCATGGCCACGCAGGGAAGTGCAAGCGTAGATGGTTACCGTAAAACACTCGTTGAGTCGCGACTCTCCAAAAGAAGTACATACCGCCACAGGACGCAATGAAACTTTCGTTATTTTTGAGGGCGACTCTGATTACCTGCTGTTTGCTTAAACAAAAAACATTCCAGCATTTTCATGGTTGTCTTATTAGCGGGAAAAGTGGATGCAATTTTTTGTAGTTTTTCGTTTACTGAATTATCGAAAGCCTTTCATTTTTGCGGTTTTGGAAGGATAATTATATTCGCTGCTTTACAGAATAGATACATGAACGGCTTTGTGGAAGAGGAGCCTATATTTGAAACAGTCGATCAACAGCGTTCCATGCCATCAAGCTGTTCCTATGAAAATAACAAGCTGCTCAAGTAACGTGATGAAAAAAGGTTTAACAACCAAACCACAAGACCAGGCACTCCAGTGAATCAAGAAGAGACTTTAAAAAAGTGTTTTGTTTTCGAGAACATGACCTTTTTGGAAATAGTCAAAACACTCCAAAATACTTAGCTTTGTGAAGAACAACTTGTGTACCTGCTGCAGATGATCAGCAAAAATATCTTTGCGTTCGACCAGGTTCAAGAACGGGACTGAGACTGGGCAGAGAAGTGTAATCAAAAGCTGCGATAAAAGCAAGGATCAAGACGAAGTAACGTATTGAATAAAAAAAATACTGGCCTTTTTTCATTTCTACAAAAACAACAAAAGCAAATTCTACAAACCTTTTTCAGTCACCTGCATAGAGAAGTCTAACACGGTCGTTTAGTTTTTATGCAATTCAGATTGATTGTCAGCGATGTGAAGAGAGTAGAAGGTGATCAAATTAATGGAAAAACACAACTCTGTCAATAATTTAGTGCTGATGTCTTTATACTTTCTTTCTACGGTAAAAGTGAGGCGTGAGCTACAGCGCTAAAACTGCGAAAGTTTTTCAAAAAGTAAGGCGAGACTTGCAAGCTTTGAATTGCCATTTGGGACATGTATTTGAAATTTTAGCCTTTTGGTAAGAGCGACAGAATTACGGAATCGGAGCTACGTACTTAAAATTTAGGACAGGGGATGCTCTCTCTGTAGATGAAATTGCAGGTGTTGAAGGTTACGAGCTACTGCAGCTATACGATGTGAAAAAATAATGAATTCTGCAACATTAGTGTTATTTTCAATGTTTCCCGAAATGCGCAGTACCACCTGACCATTTGCGCAGTGAAATCTCGTTCTCGCTCGCTTGCAACATTCCAAATTTAAAACCGTGTATAGGCTATACCAGTGGTCGGCAACCACCGGGCCGCGGCCCGGTGCCGGTCCGTGAGGAGTTCGTTGCCGGGCCGTATCATTTTCCACTTTAAATGCTTTGAAACATTTTTGTAACCTCAGAAGCAATTACTTTCGGACGTTTTATGAAAAAGAGAGAATTATTGTGCAATTGCTCTGTCACTTGGGAATCGTAACAATGGCATAATGTCTGTAACAATTG
>Ga0210059_1006468_pt1 | contig 18770 bp, 17 predicted proteins | sample Ectturendosymbi2_FD_188042 | JGI IMG/M metagenome (GOLD analysis project Ga0210059, IMG submission 188042) | Ecteinascidia turbinata endosymbiont from Florida, USA - Sample 2 (SPAdes) (version 2) | ecosystem: Host-associated > Tunicates > Ascidians > Unclassified | place: Key West, Florida... | reverse complement strand
ATTTTAGGCACTCTTCCTGTATCAACTGCTACAAGTGAGCGCAGTTTCAGCACCATGGGACGTCTTAAAACCTATCTAAGATCGTCGATTGGAAATGAGCGAATGACAGGACTTGCACTGCTTTCCATTCACAAAGACCGCCAGATCGACAGAGAAAAAATTATGAATGACTTTGTTGCCAGCAGTAATCGCAGATCTGATTTTGTGCTTTAGCGTATATAAAATTTGTGAAAGGGATCATTTTACTAAAGCGAAATATTTGAAATGAATATTGTACGAAAAGCAACAACTTTGCCCATGGCCCTATAGGTAGGACCAACACTTAACAAACTATACACATTAACTATCCTCCGGTGTATTCGTGCTATCGCTACGATTCCGTTTGCCGTGACGGTTTGCTTGTAAGAGAGAGTGAGAGATGTCACGTGCTATGGCCAAATAAGCATGCGTGGGTTGCTCCAAGAGCATCTGTCCCTGTTCATTCTCTCATTTCAAAATTTCTACAGCGGCATCTGTCTGTACCTTTCGCAATTATCTGTCAAGTTAGTGATATGTCGGCTAAGCTTTGTTTGCTACCACTGCCTCGAATATGTTAGATGATACACTAGCAATTCGCAAACGCTTGTGCTGCCTTTTACGAGTATGTGTAGAAACTGTTGTTTCAATTCTGTTTTGGTGATTTAACAAAGGTATTTTGCTTTTGGTATCGACCAACAACCATGTAGCGTGGCTGTGAGATAATTCTACGATCTGTAGTGGTACTGCAGTGCATTTTGCTTGTCTGCGTTGTTGAGAAAAGTGCTGTTGATAATATTTCGTGACAAATAATAGCCGACTGAGACACCAGAATCTGCTGGAAGTGGTATGAAGTAATGCTACTATATAACATAAGAGTGCTTTTAAAAACAATATTTAGGGATACTAAGTATGTTATAAACTTCCATAAACAATGTCAAAATTTTGCAGATAAGTGCCACACTACATCGCATAGTACTTTAACAGATTAACAAAATCACGGTAGCGGGGAAAAACGGGCAAAGAAAAACACGTCGCGGCTGGACCTGGTCAAGAAAAGTGTTGATGTGTTAAAATTGAAACAGGGTTTTATTTAAGGCGTTTTAGGGACCCGATTCGGGTCCCTAGAAATGAAAATCGGGTCCCTAAAATCAGAGAAAATCATCATGGGTCCCTAGAATCAAAGAAAATCGGGTCCCTATAATCAGAGAAATCGGTTCCCTACAGGTTCACATCGGGTACCTCACATTTTCCTTAAAAAAAACTCTGATTAAAATAGCATATATGACATAAATGTTATAGTAAATAAGGTAGCCTGTACTTTAGTGAGAGCAAAATATTTTTCTCGAAATTTTCTGCCCCCCCCATTAAAAATTTCCTGCGTGCGCCCCTGGACATGAGTGAGCTGCAAGCTCATCACACCAGAACAGTGAAGTTGGCTTTTGTGCAGTGTGCGTGCCATACCGGTAAAAAATTGTTATTGCAAATTACAATTGATTATGGGAATCGAGATGCTGATACTGACTTCAGATTTTGGTTCATTGTTTGGTTTTACTTTACATTGGTTTTACACAACATTGTTTGGTTCTTAGTCCCAATTTCCAGGGGTGGAAAAACACGTTTCGCCCCCCCCCTGCGGACGCCCATGAAAGTCGTCCACTGTATCTCTTGAAAAACAAAATGTCCTTGAAAAATATTCAAGTGATCTGGCAACCCTAAGTAGAGTGAATCTGTTCGAGTGGTGAAAACTCTATTATTGCTGTTAAGTTGAGGGTCGTAAATTCGACTCTCTAGGTGGCTCAGGGCGACGCAGCATCATGGCTGCAACAAATGGCGCCCGATGTATCGGTGGCTGGAATCCCCCGTTGAAGGTCGTCTTGAACTTGAGAAATGGGGAAGTAATGTGACGACGTGATTACGTCACATATAACGTTGAATTTGTAGCAACAAGAGTAGAGTGAACCCGGTCGAGCGGGAAAAGTTCTATCATTGTTGTTACGCAGAGGGTCGTAGATTCGACTCTCTCTTTAGGTGGTTCAGGGAGACGCAGCATTGTGACTGCAGCATTAAGGCATCATATCAGGTCTATTTGTATTATGACTATGCTGTGAGTTTCACAACATCGTCTGTTCAACTGCTTATACTATTTATGGAACATGCAAGCTTCATGGCAAAATGTGTTCATCCAAACACTGCGGGTTACAATTAAAAACAAAAGCTTTTCTGCACTTGCCTGGCAGGGACTCTACTAATAGTACAGCACACAAATGAAATGCCTTATTTTACCCAAACTTTTAAGTGAGTCAGTTACTCATCAATTCTAACAATCTAAAACACGAAGTTACTAGAAACAGTTTCTTGATTTCAATTATTTAATGCTTTCTGTGACAATTTACTCTTATAGGCCTATACTCAATAACAAAGGAGTATAATTTCATCAATTATGCTAATAAATGTTAAAGCTTTATTGCCCAGATTTTTTCAGATTTTGCCCAAATATTTGACAATTCAAAACTTTTGGGTGTACGCTTGCACCACCTGCTCTTTCACCACTGCGTGCGTATCTTGATTTTTGCCTTTTCGTGTAATTCCTCTATCACCCCCACTATGTCGAGGATGTGCGCAAGCGAAATATGTAATCGTATTGATTTTATAAAACTAGCAAAGTACCAGTCATTAAATCCTGCTTCAAATTTAGTGAAACAAACGGTTGTGAGCCTCAAGCTAATAAAATGTCTTGCAAAAACAATTGAAACCATGATTAAAACAATCCACATGCTTTTTGTGCAGTTCTAGCTGGTGCGTTGTTTCAGTGTTTATCATCTCCCTGTGTTCATCATATAACACTTGCTCTGTACTGCGCTATGACTAACCATTTTCTGTTATTCGAGTACCCTTGTGATATGAACCATGAGTATGACGCAAAATAAATACTAATATGTCAAGTTCATTTGACTCGACAAGGACAGGTGCTTGCAAACCAAACGACTCAAAGTGTGTCGACAGTTCGTGTGACTCGAGTCCACACACTCATGACTTGAAAAATATTTAGGTAACTCTGACCAGGAAGGGCTTGTGACCTGACAAATATGACTCGGTCATATCACTGTATAGGAGGCAGTCGTAGTCCGTGCCAATGTATACATTGCTTTGTAGCCACTAGCCAGTCATTTATTTTTAGGTGTTCGTTTGGCACAGACCAGCGATGTGCCCGAGTCATTTTTGTCATGTCAGAATCAAGTCAGAGTCACAAGCCTTCGAGTCAGAGTCGAGTTATAACTTGGTCGAGTCAGAGTCGGGTCACAAGAACTGTCGAGTCGTTTGGTTTGCAAGCACCTGTCAGTGTCAATTGTCGAGTCAAATGAAATTTCACGTTTTTCCTCTTTTTTTGTTTGTGAAATGGCGACCGATAAGTTGAAAAATGGTGCCCACTGTTGTTTCAGCAAGTTTGATTGAAGGGTATTTATAGGCTATCTAAGTTTTTTGTGCAAGCAGTTTGCATTTTACTTGTCTCTTTCACTCTCAGTCATTTCCACAAGTCTAGCCCAACCTTACCGCAAGAAACATTCTTCCTTGTCTTTCGTACGCCCAATAAATTAAAATGACCACGATTTAAATCTTGCTGCATTCTAGTATTCTGATGGATTTGTACGTTATCATTTGTGCTTAACGACATTTGGATTGGAACTGATGATATTCTTTTGAACTCCTTCACGGTTCAGTTTTGGGACTGCAGGTTACAGTATTAATAAGAGTTTCTCAAATGCGTTGATAGTGTTTATTATGTTTGTTTACATGTTGAGCCTTGTCCATGACCAGCGAAACAAGTCTGCTCTATTGCATATGCTATCATGCCATCAAACTTGATCCGTCTTTCGCCAATCTCTTGTGATTAAAAAATGTTTGAACACAACCATCAATTTGCTAAACCTGAAAGTTTGATGTTTTTATATTCTCCCACTGCAGGATCCCCGTATGAAGAGGAGTGAATGATGTTATACTTGGGACGTTGTTTTAGCACTGGTGTAGGAGGCGGGGGTGCGATCGCACCCCCAAAAGTTTTGATTTGGTGAAAATACGGGCAAAATCTCTGAGAAGCTCACTGAAAATCTGAGCAAAAACAGCGCCCAACATACTTTGATTTGAAAATAATGGCGCCCGACTTGACATGAACAGCTTTTTTTCGGAGATGACATGGCGCCCAAATTGACATGAAGAGCTTTTTTTGGAGGTCACTTATTTTGAAGTATTTTTCGGACAAGTTTGGGAGAATCCTGGAAAAACTCCTTCGCACCCCCAAAAATTTGCCTGTTCCTACACCTAGGCCTGTGTGTTGACTGCGTTTTTCAAATAACACCTATGTAATGTGCTATGGCTAACCATTTTTGTGTTCTTGGATTACAAGCGCTCGAATCCTAACTGCAATGGTACCGACTGTTTGGCACCTTTACCCACTCCGTAAGTGTGATTTCCTAGTCAAGTTTATTGCCAATGGAACAAGGGTAGAGATCAGAAAACTAGCAAAAACTTTTGCAACAAGGTGTCAGTGGACATGGCAATCTTCCAGTGCGCAGGAGGCCTACAGACGATAACATGACACCGAGGACCACCTGCATCAAAAATGTCAAATTTAAGATTATCAAAATAGGGACAAGTTTAGGCTACTTATATTGCAGCGAAAACCTAAACTGGGCCGCACAAACCCGCGGTTGGACATAGCTGTTGTAGCCGAAATGCAATAAATCGTACCTAAAATGGCTTTATAGTTCAACGCCAGAGGAGACATGCGCATCGGAAGGTGGCGTTTCCCCCGGATTTTGAAACTCGACACTGTCCTACTAAATTTTTAGAAGTTTTTTGGTTTCGATCGAGTAAACTGGTAAAATCCACTATTGACTCCCTCCTGGAAAAAATCCTTCCGACGTCCATGGCAAGGGTAAAAAATGTTCTTCGGTTAGGATTGCCGCATCGTGTTTTCGCATATAGTCTGATCAGTGGCGTGCAGAGGCATCCAAAGATTGATACGGAACTGTCGCCAGAAAGTTTTCAATAGGGGGGCTTGACATTATAAAATTAATCATAACTCCACTTATTTAGTGTTTCACGTTTCAATTTAGGGGCTTCAATACTAGTTCACCGTTACGTTTTTTTGATGTGGCAACCCTGGGTGTGCGCTTATACAGCCGCACACATGTGCTTGTGATATGTGCATCATTTCGAGCTTCGTCATTTATTTACAATTCAGGCGGATTGATCAGAACGGCCCATACAAGCCCGTATTTGTTCTTCCCCACCAGTAGAAAAGCGCAGCCCGATGTTTGCGCTGACGTAGCACAGACTGTGTTCTACTCTCCTGTTTTGACGAGTTGCCGGATATTTTGCAGTAATGAACTGCTCTGTCCCAGCGATGAGTGCTGTCGTTTGCTCCGGTCTCCAAACTTGGAGCGCTGATAATCTATGTTCATTACAGTAACACATTGTACAACGAGTAACGAAAGTGCGTGTAGAGTAATATGCATGTTGTGTCAACAAACTTCGCCGTAACGTTGGTTTGTAAATGCATGACGGCATATTGTCACGTCGCAAACAGCGAATATCCAGGGACAATGATGACCACCATCTGCAACGGCTCAATACTGGAATTTTGTAGGAGGGCATACAATCAAGCAGTCGCCCCGGGCATTGCCACACCTCTGCGCGCCACCAACTGATAAGAAATAGCGAGAAATTATCAACGTCATTGGTATATATCGAAATCTCTTGCAAGTTCTGCCACTTTTACACCATTTTCGCTGTTGAACAACACAACGATGTCATACTTTTTCCATAATGCAATACCGCTTCTTTTGTAAGACAATTTACGCACTGCTCCACCAAGACAATCGATCAAACTGACTACAGTCGCGACAATGCGTGATGCTGTGCAGTAAAACCCATGCAACGATTTGCCTCCATAGCTGTTAATGGCGCAACCTTTGATGCCATTCTCACGCCACACCTGTTACGACTCAACTATTGGCCGCTTAACTCAACTGCGTTCCTACTGGGTCATAAAAGGTTTTGTGGTGGTACCACATGGCCGAGCTTACACTTCAAACTGTAAAGAAAACTTGCAACTGTCGGTATAAACGGACATTCTGCGGGGACCAAAAAGAACGTTGCAACAGGCGAACTGCAAGTATAGCCGAATTCTACTGTAACAAAGTCAGTGTTATCGCACTCGATGTGAAATCTGTCTTGAACTCCAAAGCAGTTGGAATAACATAAGTCGGTTTTACAAGTTCGTAAATTCTTACTTCACAGATTTTTGGTCATACATCTTAGGATTGGCGATTCCAAATGTTCAGAAATGTACAGTAATCACCAATGAGTATCACGATGTTTAACGAATGCTCTGCATCACACATTTTCCTAATTTTTTTCGAAAGATACACGACAACAAACCTCGGAACATATTATTTTACTCCTTCACACACTATGTACAAATACCACGACCTCCAATAACTCGCTACCACCACTGACAGCATTTAACACTACACGAGATATTTCTGAAACAAAACGCAATTAATAAGTCCTTAAACATATGGTTTTAATGTTCGACGCCGGCAGCCATTAAATCTGTCTTCAAACAAAGAAAAGCATATCATTTACCGTGCAACAGATCCTGCTTGGTTTAAAGGCAAGAATGTGTGACACAAATCTCAGGTTTCTCAAAAGCAAGTTCAAAAATTTTCGATGCCCGGGCCACCGCAGCACAATTATTTCGATTTGGCCAAGCAGCAGTGCGAGTCATTGATCTTAACGATAAATCCTCATTCAACAACCAAATACATAAGAGTCTTCTGTATGTTCATAGCGTGTTCGGACCCTTCCCGGCAAAGCAGAATAGATTTGTCTGATACATCAACCTGGAAAATTGAATCTTCTCCAACAGCTACTTTGTGCTTGAGTGGCTGATCGCAATTTGGTAAACTTCGTGGACCGGCCGTAAGATCGTCGAATCTATACAACTCGATCCTGTGCGTATCTGAAAAAAACGAAAACCACGTTTTTTCAAATTATTAAAGACTCACATTCGTCATAATCTAAGAAAATAACGAAACTAATCACAGCTGTAAAGGCACCCATTTATTCCCGTGTAAGCCCCTTTTCCGTGAAAACATCTGCGCGACGAGTTTACCCGCTCCAATAAACTCGCAGTATACGGGTAACTACCATATTATTTTGGGCCCGATCCGACACAACCCGCAAAACCCATCTCAGATAAAATGTGCACAAACATTAAGTTGCATTTCACTGAGCCATTTTCATAGCTAATTGGAGAGGGTTGTTGCAATTTCCACTGATTGTCGTATAACCATGGCTGCAGCAAATAAACTACCTATTTACGCTAATAGATGAAAACAAGCCGAAAAAATTCAATAGCCAAGATTGTTTATTAAGTGTATCATTTCGCCTTATTTGTTGGGTGTGTTGTTACACGTCAAAAGGTTTAACCTCATCAAGAGAAAATGCATATTAATCCAATATTTTAAACTATTTAAAGCCAAAATCATTTGAAGTTTAACAAAGGTCTGGCTTAGCTTTGTCACATAAACTGAAGAAATCAAAAAGCAAGATGCCACATGTCTAAAATATTTTCTACTTGATTTAATCCTTCCTACACCACAAATTAATTTGGCATATACAGCGCCACAAGCGTACAAGACCTAACAACTTCAAAATCACGTAACAACTTAACACGTGACAATATTAGATCGAAATTTCTCAGGAGATCATAACGCCGACATGTTTGAGCTAATTACCACTTTTAGCACATCTGTTGACATACTGTAGCCGACTAAATCCGAGCCAGTTCCATTTGTATTTAATGTGCATTATGATAGCTTCCCAGCCTGTTCCTACCAACTACCAATGCCCTCGCATTGTATCTATAGTATCAAATGGTTAGGTGTTTTAGATATGCACGACATAATGCTTAGAACACTAGGCAGAATGCATCAGCTCTGCACAAAGATTTTCATTCATAATGTCTGCAGGTCCACCAAACCAACACTTATTTTAGAAAAGCCTATCCTAAATCAAAAAAGGTTATTTCATTCGTAGTGCCTGTGCGCTACTACGACAACTCGTTCTTAGAAATGTGGCGGGCATCAGCTTTGCTTCTTACAACGCTGAGAACGTAGTCATAGTGTGCGCAAACAACTTCATATTGACCACTCTCATGTAATAATCAAGTTAGTACTCTCCACGATGGATGTAAGCAAGGAATCGATCAGCAAATTTTTAATAGGAAATTGATGTCACGTAAAATTACGCATCATCAGTCCTGAAAATTGCAAGCAAAGCTTACGGGTGAAAAGTTTAAAGGCTGAAGTGACAGCAGAGAAAACAAACAAACTCAAGACTAAAATGGGTAAATCATAACACAAACCAGAACATTAACTAACTGACTGACATCAAGAACACAAGCTGCGACAAAAAGAAACTGACCATAAAATTAGAAAAACATTTACTCAATAAATGTTATTACTAAGACATTTAGCTACTTGACGCCAATAGCTAAAATCTACTCCAACTTATAATCTAACTCGTGGTAAAATGACTTAACAACGTTAGAGAAATTTAGCAAACCATGCGTAGGGAGCAATTTCTAGGTCCGCATTTAAAACCTGCCATAAGCTCGCTTTAAACGTTGCGGTGGAAGTAAGCAAGCTGTGTTGGGAGAAAAGTCAACACACAAAGCGGAAGACAACGTCGGATTGAGTCATACAACACAAAGCAAAGTTATCCCATTAATTATTTCGCATGGGGAAGGATCATGTTCTGAATGTTAATTTGCGCGTCAAGTTGGTGATACCATTTATTTTCAGAGATATCCAGAGAGTGAGAACTTGGTTGTTCGACAAAAATACCAGTGTATGCTTCGTGTAGAGGTGGTTTGTTTAAAGTGCTATGGCTCTTTGAATAGTGCCCGCGACAATACCATCTGGTCCTTGCCGCTGTCAGTTTTACAACCCTATTTGTTCCAATCACTGCGGTGCGCAGACCGCCTTTAGGAAAATTTGTTGCTAGTTTGAAGAAGAATTGTGGTTGGTCTTTTGTAGGTAATCATTGCCTTCGGATTTAAATTTTTTTGTGTTAGAGCAAGCAGATGGGGGGAAGATGTAGGTAGCCCAAACCTGTCTTCCTGTCGCCTTTTGGGGGGCGTAGTCTTTCTTCCCAATTATATGCCATTGCTATCATGTCATTTGTTATGTCCAAAAAGAAATTTGAACGGGTCGCTTTTTCTTTGAATCGGTCTAATGTAATAGTTGCATTTGCGAGCAGAAACGGCTATTGCTCCCAATTATGCGATGCATCTCAACTTTTTGCGCATTGTTTTTTTTGCAAAGAAAAGCAAAATTATGTAAAAAATTGATTCTATCGAGTATGATAGAAACTTCTCTATACGCAAACCTTTGACGGAAACGGACTTCGCTGCTGACTAAACATGTTCGTTAATAATACCTGATAAACGGTGCTTCTCTAAATGTTTGTTACGGGTAATAATCATCAGACGGTAACATTTTGAGATTCGCTGCCTACCATGGGTGATAAGCTGGGAATGAACCAGAAAAACATTTTAAGTTGTCCTGTCGAACGTACCTTTGATAAATCGGTTCATCTTTCGTATTCTCGACACAACTTGCGAGAAAGCGTCACCGCTTCTGACTGGAACATCAACAGTAAAGAACCCGCTGCATGGCTGTGGGTTGATGACCTGAAAAAGTCAGGTTTCAAACAAGGTGGAAAACGCGTTTAGACAGTTTTTAAGACTCCAATTACCGTTAAGTTCACGGAAGGGACGGCGATGAACTCGCACAATGGTTTGCCCGGACTGCAATCTTCTTTAACTTTGACATTGCCCTCTGTGGAAAACTTTACTTCAACGCCGTCCAACTGCCGAAGAAAAATGTTGTCATAGTGGAACACTTTCAACAACCAGCCCATAATTTTCTTGTAATGTAATAGACTTATGTCAAAGTGAACATAACCGCTCACCACGCCTGCGAGGAACAAGTAAATACCTCGGAAAATTATGAGCAAGCGTTCACATTTTCCTAACGTTAACTGGTTTAAGGCTTGAAGACTCTTTGTCTGTTTGGAAAATAACTGAACCAGGTTGAAAAAATTTCCCCAGACAAATACAAAAATCTAAGAACTTAATACATCATAGAAGATTGGAGACGAACTGTCAAGCTAGCGTTTTAGAATGGGGCTACCATTACTCAACACCGTCAATGCAGCTTGAAATTACCACTGCCTAAAAGCGTTGGCTCGAGTGGCTAATGATGAGATGAGTGTCAGAAGCGTTTTATTCAGAAAGTTGTGCCGCTGTCTCTTCGTGATTTCTACTTTGCCAAGTAAAAACGATTCATTATTCCCAGCTGCATAAGTATCATTACTAATTTGTAAAAAAACATCAATGAATGTGAAAGCTCTGAATCACCAGCCAAGAGCTGGAGTAATTTTGCTGTTGGTTGCTTTCATAATAATCACATAAAACAAAGATTACTCTTGTCCTTAAACGAAATGGTTAATGGGCGTCATGTGCACGAAAACAACACCACAGAAAAAATTATGACTCATGGTGTGAGGTTTTCTGCAATTGGATGCTGTTTTTAAATTTTGTCAGTAAAAAAATTCACCGTTTATCGCAAACATTACGGAAATCCGTGTCAGACAGGACTTACGAATTTCCTTTCCGGTTAAACGAATAACACATTTCAGTACTGAGCAAAAATCTGCAGAAACATGCCTAGTTTTTCATCAACGGCGGAGGACATAGGTTCTCTGTCAAATGATTGATAAAACATTTCTATAGTCAAGCCAGTTTCCATGCCAGCTTAATTAATCGTTGTTGCTTTTGAGGTTAAAGCTTTGATTTCCAAAGGAAAATTTCCAAGTTTCATTGAGGATAAAAGTTTGAATACATTTTACACACTGAGAATTAAAATAAATTGCAACTCCAAAATAATGCTCCCCCTGAGAGAGTAGCCCAAAAAGTGGGCGACTAATAATCAAATCAAGGTTAATGTAGTCGGTCACAGGAATACCACCAGCACGTAATCTACTCATCACTTGTTACATCAAGCGTGTCGGCGAGATAGGAGGCGTTGTTGCTGAGAACCTCGCGCTCATCGAATGGTGAAGTGAGAGCAAGAGCTCGATCCGCGCCATTCTCTGCAGCAACTTGTTTCACCGTAGCAACTAATGGCATCACCTGGAAAACAAAATCGGTTCGATAAATAAGAACAAAACCAACCAGCATGAAATTAGAAGGATTTTAGTCAGCCAACCTTTTTCATGTATTTCTTCAGCTCCGGTCGATTTTTAAGTTCAGCAGCAATCAATTTGTTTTCAGGAAAGGTTCTGTTGTTCTTCTCGTACAAGCATCTGAATAACGAAATTAGCAAAAAAGTTGAACGATGAAGTTCAAACAAAAACTGTACTGTTTATAAGCGTTTGGTGGTACAGAACTTGAAGATGGCGTGAAGTAGGAGATTCATCCCAAAGCTTTTCGTCTGACACTCTTCAAGGGACATCGTCAGAATGAAGTGGAGGTGCAACCGAACTGGTTTATAAACAGGAAAACAAAGTTCTCATTGGTTGAAACAGCAGCCAATAAGAAAGGGTTTAGGAGATCGGAAAGGAAGAGTTCTCATTGGTTGAAACAATTAGCCAATGGAAAAAGTTGATCTGCTTTTCGAACTTCGTCGAAAAGGTTTAGGACAGTGGTTCCCAAAAGGGAGCCACTTGGCTCCCTAAGGGAGGAATTTTTAATTCCTGGGAGGAAATTTATTCCAAGGAGGAAAACCTGTGGGTGAAAAACCTTAGTTTTATTATTAGATTCAACACCTTAAAAAACTGCACAGCGCGGTTGGTTAGATTGGAATGTCTACACTACGCAAGAACAAGCTGGCAGAAGCTGTTTCATCGTTTGAGCCAGTTCTTTCAGGCACTGCTGGGCCGCACTCATCTCGGTGTTGAGCAGCAAATCGATTGTTTCATCATTCATAACCGTCAGGCCATACAATCCAAGGGAAGGTCGGTGGATTGGATATTGAAGGACAACATGGTCAGCTGTCTGATCTTCTGCGCCACACTCACAAGCCGCAGGAGCGGCTATACCCCATTCGTGCAAACAGGAGCGGAATCCTCCGAAACTGGTGCGGAGACGGTTGAGCTAGACCCAGGCTGTTCAGGGACATTCCAGGAGGGTGGGTTGGGAATGAAAGTACGGAGGCTCGTAGTGCTCTGCAACCTTTCGGCATTCCACTGCACTTCTGTTATTTCCGTCAGCTGAACTGATGAGTTGTTGTGCGGCGGGTACAAATGGGTGTCTCGATTTGAGATGCCGTGCATTCCCATTCGATTGACAGGTGAGCGCTGAGTGGAGCAAATGTTCAGGCTCCATGGGACGGCGTGCTAGAGATATTTTGACTCCTTTGCGACAAAGCTCAGTAGGTTGGATGCTTGTGAGGATAGGAAGATAAGCTGGTGTTCCAGTCACAGTTCGCAAGGAGTCGTTGATGGGCAGGGTCAATGAGGCAAGTGTGTGCACTGCAAGACAAATTCCCTGTCCTCGCTCGAGCTCGCACTCCATTTCATCTCTCTGCCCTAGAAGCGACTTTCATCAAATCTCTGAATCCCCTTCTCTGCAAACAAAAAGATTTCGTTTACTCCCTGAAGATTTCCCGAACCTTTTCGACGAAGTTCGAAAAGCAGATCAACTCTTTCCATTGGCTAATTGTTTCAACCAATGGGAACTCTTCCTTTCCGATCTCCTAAACCCTTTCTTATTGGCTACTGTTTCAACCAATGAGAACCTTGTTTTCCTGTTTATAAACCAGTTCGGTTGCACCTCCACTTCATTCTGACGATGTCCCTTGAAGAGTGTCAGACGAAAAGCTTTGGGATGGATCTCCTACTTCACGTCATCTTCATGTACTGTTTATGTGTCATTGACAAAAAAAAACGACGAGACCTGGTAAAGTTTTTTGACTAAACAGCGGACGTTTTTACATCCTTTTTGCGGTAGGTCCATCCATGGACTCAGCGACCGGCGCGCTAAGCCAGCACTCCCAGGTACCACCGTTTCCAACTTACTCCGTTCGTGAAACGGGAAGGAGCGAGATAACAATGCGAGTTGCGCAACATAACATTGCAACAGTTCCTCGTACATTTTTATTTACTATGCTATGGGCTGAACACCGAAAGTTTACGCAAAAAGGAAAATTTTAATATCATTTTCCCTCAATCACAAACGCATGCATGGTAGCTATAGTCGATTTGACAGTTTTTGTGTGTAGTTAAGAACAAGTTTATGGGCGGATTGTTGGAGAGCACAATATTCCAACGTCTCCATTCTTACGTCCACGTACATAAAGAGTCGGGTAAGTGCGTGCACTTCAGAGGCAAGCAGCACGACGCAAGGTGGCGGCAGTGGCGCTGCATTGAGCTTTCACAAAAAGTATTTATCGCATCTTGCTTATTTTTTGCTGCACTGGAAACTCACTACATAGGCAGGCGATCTGCAAAAGACCGTGTATTAACTACTGAAGTACAACAATACCATCCCTAAGGCTCACGAGCAAACAGTGAAGACGTAGGTAAAACTTTGACGCTACATTTTCTCCCCTGATTGCCACACAACACAAGTTCACTGCTGGATGAACGATGCGCGCTGATCAAGAAGATTAGCGATGCGCTTGATTCTCTTAAAGCGACAAAACATAGGTTTCCAAGAAAACAGGAAACCAAAAGTAAAACATTGATTCTGAACATTTTTTAAATTCAAACATCTCGTGATCGACGCAAGCGCATCCTACGCAGCAACCAGGGATGCGATAAAAAAACCAGCAAACCATATTTTCGAGCGGAGCACACTCGAAAATAAAATCGAATGAATTGGCTTTCTGAAGAAAGGGTTCAAAAATCATTGTCTTATTTTTGAAGTAAACATAACATTTTTAGACTGCAAAAATGTTCACTGCTTCGAGTTTGATAAGCGTACACGAAAATTTACAAAACACTTTTAGCCGCACAACACACAGTTGACTCGCAAAGTGGAGGGTGCTGCGTTACTACGATAAGAAAACGATACTGATTTCGAAAAGTTCATTACTTAAGTGGCAATGCTTGTCGGGACATGTTATACAGGGATGAAAATGCGCTGTTGCGATGCTTACACACGATCTGTGATAAAAAACAACTGATTCTGCAAAACACCATCTGCTGACATCAAATGCATCACATAATAGATTTCTATAAGTTATGGCAGCAAAGTAAACGCTTCTTGTACCTTGCCAAGTACGTCGATATACTTCGGACAATGGATATTTTTTACATTACTCAACAAAACTACCACACTTCTTTCGTCTTACAGTGTATTGTTTTTTATTTCATGATATCTATGAGCAACCTGAGAATAATTCAATCTTACCTGAGCGTTTCGAGAGTGATTCTCTGCCACTCAGGATAGGATCTAGCGACGTAAACAACGCAGTGACTCGGCTTCTCACATTTTCCACTCTGAAAATATAGTCTCAGTGCATTGTTTGTCAGACAGCCCTGGTGATAAGCGTAAAGCGCGAGCAATTCAAAAATGGTTTCGTTACTTTGTGAGCACGCAGCTCCCTTTGTTATGTTACAACGTAAGTGGCGTCCGTCATTCAAAGTACAAAAATGCTCCTAAAATTTCTTTTTAACTACTATCGGTGCATCAAATTTCACATCGAATTTATTAAGGTTTACGAAAACTTTTCACTGTCACACATAAATACAAAGAAATAAAGTCTACTGTCACATCAGTACAGCAATTTGACACCATTCGGTTGAGTAATATGCTTGACAAATTATAAGTAAATGGGCATTTTATATCACCACAGGAATTCCACACAGTTTACCGCAAAACAAGATCATTTACTTTGATGAAAAGGTTTATATTGTGCATTTTGTGCGCACTGTAAAAAAAACTGGCTGCAAACCACTGTTAAGCATTTGCAGACACCAATTTTGAGGTCAGTACCTTTACATGCTGCATTCTGTTCTTGAGACGAATTCTTAGATCGTGGGCAGTTTCCATCACAAAATCCGAAGCGCGCATCGAAATCTCGTCCACATCACCAGCGACCGGCCAGCTCGCGTACATCATTGAACCCGGCTGTAACACATGATGATATCGAAGAGCTGCTCTGCGTTCCCAATCATTACGCGTTAAAAGGTGTTTCACTGAAATTACGAGCAAATAAACTGTAAGACCTGGTGACACACCGGAACTCACAAAATCGTGTCACTGAAACGACGATGCAAAACACCGAGGCAGAAACTTAATCAACTGTGACCACCTTGCCAAGGAGACTCCAGACGTGCTCACACACGTGAGGGCAGATAGGAGCAAGAAGAAGCGTTTGGACTTCAATGAATCTCATGATCAGCTCTCTACTCATTCCATCCATACTGAGTTCCCGGTACTTGTCTCTGGACAACTGCATAAAAATCACACGCGCTTGTGAACGGATGACGACTCAGTACGTACATGAGTGACTCCATAACCATGAATTGTTTCGACAGGAAAATGCCGCCGCACAACAACAGAAGGAAAGTGCAAAGCAGCAAAAACAAACTTTTCTGTTTATAATAGTGCAGGAGAACCTGAAACTCAAAAAATCCAGTCTTCAAGGCTTCTTTGTACATCATGTTGTTGTAATGTTGATGAGTGGTTGTGATTCCACGATTCATTTCACTTGCGAAAACTTTATCGTTGAAGGTGCTGGCCTCACCGTCGCGAAGTGGCATCTTTCAAACAGAAAAGCGTCACACGTGAGTTGATGTACCCCCAACATGCCCGCACATGAAGCACCCAAATCTGTGTGCACTTCACCTCGCAGCACACTACACAGTGCTGCAAAGGAGGTACTGTAGATCAGGGCTTCTCAAACTATGGGTCGCGACCCAAGATGGAGCCGCAAAGTGTAAATTTGGGGTCGCGAAACAAATTGCCTTGATAAATCTTGATAAAAAAACTTCTCTGTAGACTTTACAAGAAAATTTTGTTAATTTTTTATTCGCTTTACTGTTTCCATTGTGAGGTTCTTTTATCATTTTATGGTTATTTTTGTGGATTGTGTGGATTTGTATGATTTCATCATAGACAAAAATGCCACTTGAGATTTCTAATGGTACGTTTACAAGTATCAGTAACTGTAGGCTATCCATCAGTGGGGGGGTCGCATAGAAAATTCTTTTTTGAAGTGGGTCGCAGAACAAAAAGTTTGAGAACCCCTGCTGTAGATGACAGTGAACAAGTCGTGGCAATTTAGAACTGAGGCGCAAGTTTGCTAGAAACTAACATCCTAACGTCACGTCAGAAGTAGCGCCCAATCAAAAATGAATAAGGAAACCTCTTCAAAACTGACGTAAAAACGTTACGGCCGGTATTTATTTGACAAACTTTAATTAAGAAGCCAGCAAACTGTCAGCTTTCTTGAGAAATCTGAAGCGATTGTCTAATATATATCTAATGGTTAACATGCTTCGTTATTTTTATGCTGCTTTGATCACAAGCTCCTTGTCAGTTTTGCGTGCGGCCAGAACATTTTTAAATCAAAGGATAACACTTCGAACTCAAACAAGCGTGCGCACTTTACACCGAAGCATTTGCGTGGTTACATAAGCAACTTAACAGTGATAAGCAAACTTAACAGCCACTGTCACGGTTTCGTCGTTTACCTCGCCGTTGAGAACCTCACGAACCCACTCAATCCACGTGTACAGGCGCAAGATCCCAGCATCTGCCATCTGCTCCACGAAGTTGGCGTCTTCAACAGTATCCCCAGCATCAGCTAGCGCTAATCTCATGCCTTCAATAAATAACAGAGGATCAAAGCGATTTTTGAACTATAACTTTCAGCAGAGTGTAACGTCTACGCTGATACCAATACACAGTATATCTCAGCAACACTGACTGCGTAAATTTGCAAACATCGCTAAAAATCAGCGCAAGTTTCACCAACGCTCCTCAATCAACCACATGACGCGATGAAACGCGACACGAAGCGTCTTTTTAAAAAACTCACCATCAGCGGAGAAGCGATCGATGGCGCTGGACAGAGTCAAGAAGTTACCGGTTGACTTTGACATCTGAAACACAAAAAAACGTCAGCCGTTCGAGTATTTCACGGGAGAACAATGGCCGCGCGCAGACGAAGGTTGGTCGAAATAGCGTGGTCTGAACTCAAGAGCAGCATCCCAATGGCTCGCTTCGATGAGTGCAAACAACGCCGGTCAACAGGAGCAGCCGTGGAGCGACCGGAAATAACCTCGCGTTACTACTGTCTTTTTAACTTAATGTCTTTTCATGGAAACTTTTCAAACAAGGCAGACAAAAGCGCAAATACAATTGCAATAAAACTGAGTTTAAAGAATTGCTCAAACATAGCAGCGCTCAGGCTACGATGTTAACATATGCGGGGTACAAACAGAAAAATCACCTTTTCTGAGTTCAGCAACAGGTGGCCATTAGCTCGAACACCCCTCGGCCACATATGCTTTTCGTCAGGCCAAATTGCACAGTGGTTGTAGAGGAAGTAAGTCAGATGATTGGGAACGAGGTCTTTGCCTGCATCCGAACAAACGGTTAAATGGCTAAACGCAAGACTTGAAGAAGCGATACACGAAAAAGTTTAAAACGATGATGAAGGGCCGCGGTTTATCGGCTTGTCATGAAAGTTTTCAGAAAACTTCACTAAAAGAAGTGTTTCCTTTCACGCAAAAACGGGAAATACCTGCTAAGAATCAGTGAAAATTCCACAAATACAAAAGCAGTCGAAGTGTGGCTAAGCAAAATATGTCGAGCGATATTACGAAAGTCGAATGAAAGGGTGAGCCAATCTCGGGAAATTGGGCAACGGTTAAGTAAAATCGTGGTTAACATACAGACGCAGTGCTTTTAAAAGTGTCGAACTGCTGAAACCTTACAAGTTTGACCTGGGTGTTGACGTTTCCAACGGCACACTTATAGACAGAAAACGTTGAGGTACCAATGAACTGTCTGTTACGTAAATGCAAGGACGCCAGAACATCCAAAGAAAGCGGGAGATACAGTATCGTTAACAGTAAGCACTTAAACTAACGACTGTGAAACAGAAGGTGAGTGAACGTGGGATTTTTTCCCAGACAGTAAACGTCAGTATTAACATGGCGTGAGCGAGCAGGTTGAATTGAATCAAAACTGACAACGTAATCAACAGAAAAATAGATGGTTTAAATGCTTAAATTAGTTTCTTTCTAATGGCCTACTTTCCAGTAAATTAACGACACAAGACCATGAACAGTATAAGGCACGTAAACGCTGAGCTCTGCGAATCACCCAGATCTTAAAATCAAACCACAGACGCGTTGGCTCCTTTCAAAAATCCTATTTCATAATACCGATCTTCAGGCGTTGATTGTGTTAACGTGACGCACAAAAGACCACGACATCGTTAAGGGCGCTTCACACAATTGCGGTAAAGTCTACTAAACCAGTGCTTGTCAACCGGGTGTATCGTACACCCCAGGGTGTACCAGAATTTTCCAGGGGTGTACCAGCTTCATGGGGTGTACCTGATGTGTGCTCTTTAAGAACAGTCACTTGTCCCACATATGCCCTGTTCTCCAGCGCAGTGTGTTTTCACAGATTTTAAAACCGTATCTATCGGGGGGGGGGC
>Ga0210059_1006467_pt1 | contig 18774 bp, 12 predicted proteins | sample Ectturendosymbi2_FD_188042 | JGI IMG/M metagenome (GOLD analysis project Ga0210059, IMG submission 188042) | Ecteinascidia turbinata endosymbiont from Florida, USA - Sample 2 (SPAdes) (version 2) | ecosystem: Host-associated > Tunicates > Ascidians > Unclassified | place: Key West, Florida... | reverse complement strand
AAATACGGAAACGTTGGTTGAATACGGAAACGTTGGTTGAATACGGAAACGTTGGTTGAATACGGAAACGTTGGTTATATACGGAAACTTTGGTTGAATAGGGAAACGTTGGTTAAATAAATGTTGGTTGAATATGGAAACGTTGGTTCAATACGGAAACGTTGGTTAAATACGAAAACGTTGGTTAAATACGAAAACGTTGGTTAAATACGAAAACGTTGTTAAAATACGAAAACGTTGGTTAAATACGAAAACGTTGGTTGAATACGGAAACGTTGGTTGAATACGGAAACGTTGGTTGAATACGGAAACGTTGGTTGAATACGGAAACGTTGGTTGAATACGGAAACGTTGGTTGAATACGGAAACGTTGGTTGAATACGGAAACGTTGGTTGAATACGGAAAAGTTGGTTGAATACGGAAAGGATTTTTTCCAGACATACTGCGCTTTTATATAGCTGGTCATAGCGCAGTAAGCGGTCATCAGTTTGGTGCACAAGTCTTGCACAAGCAGGTAGTCCCGTTGCGATGAAATATGCAAGCAGCTTTCAAATAAACAGCTTGCAGGTAACAGAACTACCTGTTCGTGGTCAGATCGAAGCACAGATTTGATAACAAGACGTGGTAAGGGCCGAAGTCAAGGAAGGAAACCAATTTCATAAAAACGTTCTTTCAACCTTACTTTCAACAGGTATGCGACAAATGACCAGCACGTTTTGCAAACGGGCCATACCATAAAACAGTCAAACAAGTTGACGTTAAAACAACCAAACAAGCAACCGGAGAGACATGTGCAAACAAAATCGAACACGCACCTGTTGAGGATACGCGTTGGAATAGTGCGACCAGTCTTTTGGGGGGTGACGCCCGGGATAATTCGCACCAGCTGAAGGTCCGCGACTCCCGCTTTCAGGCTGCTGAACGACACACGTCACAACCGTGAATCGCACACATACCAGAGAAAAAACACCTAACCAGCGCCAGACGTTCGCTGGCATTTTCTTCGGTAGCTGCCGGCAAGTTACAACTGCTATGGCAGAGACGGTTACGTCGCAAACAAGCTTCCTCCCGAGAACAACGGCAATCTGGTGGTTGGACAGTGGCCATTGTGCGTGCGTTTCATTAAGTCAGCCCCTACAACAGTTGATAGTCATATCTGAAAACTTCTGTGCTGACACCGATGCTGTCACTTGGGTGTTTGAAACAGTACATAACAGCGACGTTTTTCACGATGCAGCGAAATTTCCAGGCAGCCCGCAAGCGCTGCCGTCTGTTTTGCAGGCAGTGACTAGTGAAACCAATTTCTACCTGTTCGAGGAGTGAGGGAATTTCATTCTCCCCCGTGGTGGTCCAGAACGCAGACACACCACCGCGTATGATTGCGTGCGTACCCTAACCTGCACGGTTTGCTGTTCTGTTCAGGCCCGTGGCCAGATTCTAAGTTTGTTTTTTGGGGAAAAATACATTTTTAGGGGGGCAAGATTTTCGTCTTTATTTTATGTTTAACACAAAATTTTCTGGGCCCAAAAAATCGGGGAGTCACGGCCCCGAATGTTCCCCGCGGCAACCGGGCTTGGTTCTCTTCCGCAGCTTTGTGTGTTCATGTGTGTTAATAACAGGAAAACACAGCGCTGGACGGATGAGGTTTAGACGCATGACGAAGACGCGGCGACAGCTTCATCTCCCATTTTAAGCAACTTCTGATGTGAAGCTCTGACTAGCCAGAGGTTCTTGAGCTTTTTCAGTCGCGCCCCTTTTGATGTTAGTCAAAGCCATTGTACTCGCGCCTCACCAAACCTAAAAATCAAACACAACAAACAGAACAGTTTATTTGTCATCATCCTGCATTTCAACAGTATGTCGCCGCCGTGCTTGCCCCCCCTTGCGGAACTTTCACGCCACCCCAGTTTAAGAACCCAGGGATTAATTAGACAATTACTTAACCAAGCTCAAAGCGTCCGGTACATCTGTTTCAAGAGACACATTATTCGGAAAGAGAGTTGTTGATACGTTTTCAGACATTGCGAGTTTGTGACGGGCGTCTTTTTTCACAGGCAACTTTTCAACTTGCCACTTGAGAGCTGCGCTTCACTTGAGTACAGGAAAAAATGCTTCACGCGCAACGGAATACAAACGATGCTCGACAAAAAGGTTACATCAATGCAACGACGGGAAACAATAATCGAAGAAGTGATAGAAACTTTCTATTTTAGTGAGGAACTTGCCTGATTCAGACCCGAGAAGAACGTTCAGAAAATAAAGGAAAATTTTCATTTTTTAAACCCTGCTCAGGAAACGCTAGCCAGCTTGGCTTAAAGTCAGTTTTCAACTAAATTGACTTGAAAAACATTTATTAACCTGGTTCCTTCAGAGCTAAGTTTTTCGAAGCGTTCTGTCGAGCAGTACTAATGAAATATGCAAGTTTTGTATTTTTGAGTAAGGGGGAAGGGGTTGGCCAAGATGGCAGTGGTATCCTAACAAAATCGGTGCTGTTGTACAAGATCTGGTTTCCTATGCAATTTTAGCATAAACAAGTCGGTCCCTTTGATCGACGAGCGAGCTTCGCAACCTAAAAGGGAATTCGTTGACAAGACAGTCAGAGTCGACGCGTGTGGCTCATAGTTAACATCGGCTGCGTCTGCAATAGGAATTTCGCCATTTTGGCTGGAGTCAAAGTTTTTTACAGCACATCACGTGACCGGTCCTACTCACCAAGCTCTGGTAGTTGGTGGAATACGCATCCCTTTGCGGCGTCGAGCTCGATGTTCCCCAACCTACGGTGTAAGGCGGTTACTAGGCAGGCGAACAACAACTTGATTTCGTAAACTAACAGTTGATTTCTGCTTTGTATGACAGCAGAAAATCTTCTCTTAAATTTAAACCGCCTTTTTTTCAAAAAATAAAAAATTGAAACACGAACAACGGGACTTTCGTTTTTGACTGCGTCTGAAGACAGTTACAAACAAATTCTAATTATCCGATTGAAAAAGAACAAAAAAGTAAAAATCTCTTATACTTAAAACGCTCTGATCCACGCATTTTTTAAAAGATTTACAATAAAACTTGTTGGAATGAGAACCAAGTGGCAGCGATCGCTTCCAGTTTTGTTTGCGATCATTTTTAAGCCTTGCATGCAACAAAGTTATAAATTATTTAGCCCGAAAGCAGGAGCTAGAGTAAGAGGAACAAATGACACATTACGGGACGAGAAAACACAGCAAAGTAACCGGTAATATTTTATTTCGCGATCAGCAGCTGGTCTTAGCCCAATTGTTAGTCACAAGATTTCTTTTTCGTGAAACGTCGAACGAAACAGCTGTTTAGGTTGAATAAAATCCAATATCGCCGAGTAAATTTGTAACATACAACAGGATCGATCTGACAACACGAAACCAGGGCTCTAGAATTGCACATGTACAATAAAACCTATCCAGCGAATTCGTTTGTTAAAATAATACGTTGTACGTCAGAAAGTGAAGTTCGACGTAACAAACAATCGCTTCGGCCCTATTTTTGTTTCGTTGAGACATTTTGGTCATTTGTCCAAAATACTTTAAAGTTTCTGACCTCTTTTCGTTTTCCAGGTATTTTTTTATGACTGGATAAAAATTGATTAATTTTTTTCTGCCGTATAAAAATTCGGTCAATGACCGAAAAAAATTAGTTTCGACATTTTGCTTGCGGCCTCTTGTAACTGATATTCATACGCAACAACAGGTAACCGTCTGTGTAGGCAAGTGACAATAGCAACCAGCTCGACTTCTTTCAAACGAAGGAAGCAAGCGCATCTGTTGAAAATACCTTGCTCGGCGACAAACATCGGAAAACACTTCATCTAGACAGTTTCAGTTTTAAACTTGGCCGTTAAGATTTAATATTGTTCTAAATACCAATTCTTTCTGACAAAATAAACTTGTACTTACTTTGCGTCATAGAAGTTGAGGTCTGCGTATGGCCTGGCTTGGCGCCGACAGGAGCTTTGTAGCCTTGGGTCGACGAAGCTTAAGTTTCGTACAAAAGATCAACGCGGATGAAAAGAAGATAGTATGGCAGTAACGCTTGGTCATAAAAGAGTTTTTTCATGTTTCAGCCTCACACGAACGCTACGGTGAAACGAACACTGACATCCAGTGCAGAGGAGGTGGACTGGACTCACGCGAGAATGACTGGCTAGTATACTTGATGTCATATCAATTCTTTTTAACTGTTTAAACCCGCTATGTCCAAACCAAATGGCTTACTGAGCCAAAATATATGTCACTATCTTAACCAGGGCCGCACATTGAATGATATAGTAATGAGGGCCACACATTGAATAGCTTTAGTAAACTAAATTTCGCTTAAGCTAATGTGCTGAAAGCGTTCGAATCCTAACTGCAATGGTAAAAGACGTGATAAAGTGGCACTGAGGACCACCTGCGTCCAAAATGTCAAATTCAAGATTATCAAGATGAAGACAGGTTGTCAGTATGCCTACATATATGTAGGATACTTTTACTACCGCACAAAACTTTCGACTGGGCCGCATGCGGCCCGCAGGTTGGACGTTGCTGGTTTAAACGTTGGCTTCCCTTCTTGAAAAGAAATCAATGGCTATGTTGCCGTCGCATAAAGGCTTCGACTGCAGCAATAAAAACAAAAAAACTGAACTGCATGCTTCGTATGCAGCAGTTTAAAGACCTGGAAGCGATCAACTTGCAAACTGAATAAAAATCAAATGTCCCACCGCGTCACCAACATACAATTTATAGCAACTAAAACTACAAAAAAATTCAAAAACCTACACCGACTTGATTTCTGTGGAAAGCGGGGTTGCAGCCAAAGTGGTTCAGCTTTGATCACTGCAAAACCTACATTGCTTAGCTCTCTTTATTTACAATTACTCTGAAACGTACCGCAACGAAAAACTGATAAAGCGCTTTTAGAAGTATCACCGCAGAGCAATGAGCCGTGTTTTGCAGTCGTCGAACAGCCACCAACCTGAATTCGTTAAATGTTGCTGTTGCTGCTGGTAGTGTTGTTGTTGTTGTTGTTGCTGTTGCTGTTGTTGTTGTAGAAATGCCGCCGCCGCTTGTGCTTGGTACGGCTGAAGATACTTAAAAACAAAGCAACGCAAAACGTAAGCATCTTCCTCGGCAGAACAGACTTATCTACGCGAGTGCTTCTCATAACTGTTAAGACTTGCGGGTCTAGTTGCGCTGTGCTGCTTTGCGCGGCTGGCCGTGAGGGGTAACATATGATGACAGCACTGATTCGTTTCCGGCCTTTGTTGGATAATAAAAAACATCCCGATGTGGCAAAAAATATGCGCTGTTCAATTAAACATCACCGCTAACGAAACCAAAGGGTTAACGTAAATAAATGAAAATAGTACACGGACACCGGAATTCAGTTCAACAGAACAAATGGCTTTGGTTATTAGGCCTTATCAGGATGCCAAATCGACATAACCGTGAGCTTGCGGTAATACGAGAGTCTTATATTGAAAAGACATCAGTTGGCTCTTTTGTTTAAACTCGGTCAATCTCGAGAAACACCTCCAGCAGAAAGATACGGAACAGGACTTTTGGGTCTGGCCGTTTCGGTCTGAGCCGTTTCGGTCTGGGGACGTTTTGGTCACGAATTTCTGTACATAAACATTACGCAACTGATTAAATTTGTTCATTTAAATGATTACACAGGCAGGCGAAATGTCACGCTAGCTGGTGTTATACCAACTCCCTTTTGACGAGTCATGATTGCGATTACATCTGAATTGTAATTATGAGTTTGAAGTATTTGTATTTAATTGAAAATGTGGATAATGATTTCATTTGCTTGCCGATGATAATGAAAATCATATATTGATGCTGATTAACTGTTGGATCTTGGATAATGTTTGTATTTTTTTACATAAAACCTTTTGTTGATTTAAGTATGTTTGCATTAAGAAGTGAACATGTATGATTTCTGCAAGATTTCATAGTCTGACCGAAAAGTCCCGTGACTGAAACGGTCAGACCGAAAAGTCGCGTTCCCCTTGGGGAGCATTTAAACGACGCAGACAACAATGCCCTTATAATGAGTCCAAGTCTTCAGGACGGCTTGTCATTAACTTGATAATCTTGCATACACAAAACCGAAGTCGAACCTCAAGGTAGGCATACCATACGTCCCGTTTTAGCCGGGACAGTCCCTGCTTGAAGGCTTTGTCCCGTTGTCCCGGTCAATCTACCAAAAGTCCCGGTCATGCATTCAGTCAGCCAGTATAGTCCTACACCTGGTAATCAGCTCCCTTTGAGAGAATGTTTTCTATAAATGAATAACATGTGGCCTGGCAACAGGAGCAGAATGTGAAACCCCTTATCACCTATAAAATTACTGATTATTTTTGCTGTGATTTTTACGAGAGAATTAAATCGAACAAGAACTCTTGAAGAAAGGATTGTCTACGGAAAAGTATGACTGGGCGAACGTGTAAAATTACAAATGCTTGAACATTGCTTGTTTCTTAGCAAAAGGCCTCATTTTAGTTTTTGTTGGTGTCTTAACTATAGGAATTCAAATTAGCTGCGTACTCCAAGTAAGCTACGTACCACATTTATCTGATAAGGTTCGTTGTTCTGAAGCGTCCTGGTTTTCAATCACAAAAATAGGTTACACCTGCCTCAAGGTTCCTAAGCGGTCAGCCTTGCAGGTGCAAGTTACGTCGCATTTGTCATGTATTTACGTTTGCTACTACGAGGAAAACAACCATCTGCTAGATTTTTTCCTGAACTCTGTATGTTACCGATGAGACCGAACAATAGCTATCGCGGTCTTTTTACCAGGCTGAGACCGTGAGCCGCACCCGATAGATCGATAAATTTCTTCCTTATTGCACTGCTGCGACGACTTCGCAAGAAGCATGACATTATTGGCAATTTTGTGAAACGCGCGTTTATATTTTTAAGAAAAATTACTTGGATTTTGAAAAGATAAGCAGCGGGCCTCGCAAGAGGTGCACGTGTGTCACAGCTTGAGATCTGTTGGTCCCACGGGTGAAATGGGGCGGGAACGCTTGGGAACGGCGTTCTCATAGCAACCTGACCCCAAGAAGTGTGCTTTCAGTTTTTGAACAATTTCTCAAGATTACCTCAACGGCTTTGAAACAAGCCTTCGAAAAATCACAACCCGTCGCCATGACAACGCTCGTTAGATCAGTGGCCTGTGCAGCTTCGCAACAAGGTTTAAAATGCAATCAAACGTCAAGATGTCCGCCGCTGTAGCTACGGTTAAAGCTTTCCTTCGACTAAAATTTTTCAAAAACTCACCAACAGATATGCAACAGATACAAGGCCAATTTAACAAACGACTCACCTAGATTAAGAAATAAATTCTTTAATTTCATTTTTTAACCTTGTTTTTTTTCTGAACGTACAAACGCATGAGATTTTTACAAATGACTGTAAAAAGAGTCTTCCCGGCGCAGAAGTACTGATCAAGTCAAGACGAACAGCGGTTTCAGAAAACCGGAAAGGCTCCAACACATCAAATGACACTTTACCTTGGCTCGGGGAGCGAGTTGGATAGTCTTATAGACAAGCAAAGCGTGACGTGGACAGGACAGCGCGTTCACAGGACTTGATTTTTGTCACATTTTTTTATCCGTGAGGTATGTCAAGTGCTGGGTTTTTTCGGTCATGGACCGACATATTTTTGAAATGACCGAAAAAAATGTAAGTGATTTCGGCCAAAATGTCTTGAAAATATAGGTTAATGAACACTGTTACGGCGAGTTTTAATACAACTGTGAGACAAATGACCGAAATGTCTCAGAGGCCAATATGTCCTAGCAAAAATTGACCGATATGTCTCAGTGAAAAAAAATGGGTCAGGTGTAATGTGTTTGAAAACGACCCACAAACAATTGGTGAAGAAGGCAACAATTATTATAGGAGAGATGCGGAAAATCCGAAGGTAAATGCGTGCGAGTCACTGACAGCTTTTTATCGGCGTATACAAGTGTTCCTTCGACGCCAGGGACACCGTTTAGGAGCACGTTTTGAATGAACGTAGAAATACGTTTTGAGAGGACCACAGGAACTGAACACAATCTGACTTATTTAATCGTTAAAACTTTGTGGAAAGATCATCAACAGATTGATTCGACAGTAAGTCTCCACGAGGGCGACACAGTCGAATCAATTCGCAAGCTGTTTTCAACGTTTTTGAATTGATTCGGCTGCGTCGTGCTTGTGGAGACTGGCTGCTGGAATGAGGATTTGTGCGAGTCCAGATCGTCGTAGATTCATGAAAACAGAGCACGGCAGACAGGTTACTTGAAAGCCACAGCAAACCTCGAGCCATAAATTTTGGATTTGTTCAGTTTGAAAAAAAATCAGATGTACTTATGCAGGATTAATTAAAAGTCTTCTGGGTTCGTTTTTTTTTGGAGTATGGCAAACCTACTACCATGCGCAGACAAACGTTTGGTGGACTTCAGCAACAAGACTCTCAACTAGATAACAATGCTTAAAAGAGAGGTTTTAGGGTTTCGCAAATGCGAATAGTTCTTTTCTTCAGCGCATGGTGGCAAGTATCAAATCAACTATTGTCGTCAAAATCATACCACGTTACTTTGGAGATCGCCACAAGTTTTATGCAATGCCTGCATCAGACACACTCCAGTGGTACTGCTAAGACAGGACATCCGGGTAAGCGCACAATTTACTAACGCACGAAAAAATCAACGTGTTGATTGGAATTCTCACGTGACAGGAAAAAAGAGAACGTCAATGCTCTCAGGAATGTCACTCGTTTGAAGCAATCCTGATCTTGCTTGTAAACGCAGCCACAAAATAAATGTTAAAAAACAGAAAAACATCAATAGCAAAACAGAAAGTATACAGTTCCCTGGCGCACGTGTGAAAAGCGCTTGATCACAACTGACCATCCTGACACCTTTGGTGAGCAAAAATACTGTAGTGTTAGACTGCACATGAAACAATTGGCAATGTTCAGAAAGTTCTCGAGTTCACAACTTGCTGCAACCACAGAGTAGTTGAATTACTGCCAATAGCAAGTTTCCATTCAAATCTCACAACAAGGCTAGCTACTATAATGGAGAAAGTCTGCTTTTTTGTATTTCTCTACACAGTTTTAATTAATATTCAAGTGCTTCAGAACTTTGAGTCATATGCAGTTTCAAAAATTCTGAATATTTTTCAAACACCCGTCATAGAATTGACATTTGAATAGAAAGTTGTATACCTTTGTGAGACTTAAAAATGATAAAAATGATTGTCAAGATTCCATAAAATACCTGTCATGCGGCGACGACGTAAAAAAATTGTATTTCACATAAATAAATAATCGAAAAATAAAAGTAGATACACTAACAAAAATATATTTTCTCAAATCAAATTTTACTTATACCGTTGCTGGGAAAGTAGGTAGCTGGGTTGCTACCTGGGGCTGCTGCTGTGTACGAACACTGGCCTGTTGTTGAGCTGACTGTGTTGCTGTCTGGCTTGCTGTGGTGGTTGAGGTTTGGTTATACCAGAGGTTCTGAAATTAGGGTTAGCAACGTTAAAACAAGGGCTAATAAGGTACAATATCAATGTGAAAGCAGGAAGAGATTTTATTAGAATCCATTACAAATAAAGTGAAAAAATTTTAGTTGTATGTTGTATGTGAAGTTGTGCAAAAAAACAATGATGTAAAACAGTGCAAAATGTAAATATCTTAGCATTTTGTTGCGTTGTGTGTAAGCAGGATGTCACACTCAAATAGGTAACATCCACTACCATACTAGCTGCTGTGACCCTGCAAGCAAATGGAATTCATAACACTGTGCAAGGAATACAAAAGCAAAATGAAATACTATAGTCATGTTTCCAAAATCGTTACTGGCACCCGCATAGTAACAGAAGCAAAACACACAGATCTTAACTGCAAAAGCATTGAAGTTTGGCTGTGTAGAAGCAGATTGGGCTACTGTGGTGCTTGTAGCAGAAGATCCATATCCATAAGTGTAAGCTTGGTTCGAATAACTCTGAGCTGCACTTTGTGACAGTGTTGTTACTGCTCCTGTAGACTGAGGAAAACTGTAAAAATGCACAAAATATCTTCTTTAAGTACTTTTTGGCATGCCAAAAAATCTTGAAAAGCACAATTCAGAAGCAGACTGTTGGGAAGTGTAACTGCTTAGCATGCTTGAGGATGGCAATTTTCACATTCTGGATATAAAAAGAACACTGCATTTTAATTAATTCAACAGCTTCAATAAAGCCTGCCAGAGTACACAGCAGAAAATATTTTCGCACATCTGTGATAGCTGTAGAAAAAAAAACAAAAACTTTGCATATAGACAGACAGACAGTTCATGTTTATTTACATGGCCAACAAAGATACCTGGAGATCATCATATCAGATGACCGTGGATCAGTCATTATGTTTGTTCAGCTGCTGAAGATCAAGCTTAGGGACAGCCATGTGGTAAATCAAGCTAATCACTATGGTGGAAAGATGAAGCAATGTAATATATAGCACTGCCATATGCATGACATGACCATTTTGTACCTAAAGTACTATTTGTCCCATCATTTTTCAAAAAATGTGAGATAACTTTCACCTGCTTCTGCAGTATTAATGCATTGTGCTATTGTGCAAACACTACACTCTTATTAAAAAGAACTGTTCATGTTCAGTTGGTGTCGTAGGTTACAGTATTTTGATGTGTGTTCTAATACCTTTGGAGCCAGCCTGGTTTTACCTAACACCTGTGCTGGCCACTATGAAGGCCAGTACATTTTTGACCGTAACTCACCAACCGCTACAGCAGGGATGGGGAACCTGCGGCCCACGGACCAAGTGCAGCCTGTGTGAACATTTGATATGGTCCGTATCAGAATTATAGTTACCTAAGTTAGAGTACAACATCACGTCAAAACAAAGCTCATTATAAGCAGGTACTTAGATAGTTAAGTCAAGAGAATTCACTCTTCCTCACAGTTGGATAAAGGTAAAATTTAGGAAAAATTGACTGGCGGCCTGCCACCGATAATAATGCATAATTCATGTGGCCTGTGACAGTAAATAGGTTCCCCACCCCTGCATTAGAGCTAGAGAGCTGTTCAAACCCTCTGCGGATTCAGGAAGTTTAGTTTCAATTGAAAGAAAATTTAAATTTTGCGTGTGGGTTCTCTGTAGGTGACATCATAAGTGGAGGTGTTTTGCATTTTATTGGCTGAGGTTACCTGGCCCTGGCAACCAACCCAATGAGCCATAAAGTTTTTTTTGGAATCTAGGCTATCATCCAAATCTTTACAGCCCTTGATTGATTTTCTGGTATATCTAGAGCCAAAGTTATGGTTCAAAAACAAAAACTGATAAAAATTCAACTCCCACAAAAGGTAACCATGGGTATTTTCGACCCACGGCTATAGCTTGCCAGCAGATGGAGCTAGAGAGTTGTCCAAACCTTCTAAACATGAGAAAAGTCTTGTAATTTGCAATATAAAATATATTTTAGTTTTGGATGGTGGATTTTTTTACGTTGACATGATGGGAATAAGTTTATGCATATTTTGTTTACAATCTGATGACATCATCATCCCTGAGAGTCGAACAAACAAGCCGATTTCGCTGCTCAAATTTTTTTTGGATTTAAGGCTATAATATGAGTCTTTGGAAGGTTTGATTGATTTTCTAGTGTTTCTGGTTCCAAAATTATGGCCAAAATTCTGCAAATTCATTAGGGAAATCCCTGCAAATTTTTTAGGGAATTCCTGAAATATTTGGAATCTTTTTGGCATAACTTTTAAACCAGAAAGTCAATCAAGGGCTCTAAAGACTCCTATTACAGCTATTCCAATAAAACTTTTAGCTGCTAAGTCAGCTCATTAGATTGGCCGATGACATCATAAAAGAACCGCAAAACCTATCCCAATCATGACATCATTGACCAAAAACCCCTAACTCAAAACTTGAAATTTTTTAAATTCTGAACCAGTGCTCTTCAACCTTTTTGTCATCGTGGAACCCCTGTTATACTTCCGTGTTTGTCATTTAACCCCCCATTAACAAAAATTTTAAAAACATGAATTACTTGTAAGAAAATCAAATTTTCATTGTTAGACACTTGAACAAATAAGCAGTTATTACAGAAATTGAAAATTTCATGACTCAGTTGTTCTTGCAATTCTGGAATGTATCTGATACGATCAGAACTTGGCAAAAAGAACCCGTATCTCAAATATGTGTCGTCCCATTTTCTAACTTTGGCAATTCAATTAAATTTGGTCTACTTTGGATCAGGTGCCTCTATTACACTTGAACTACATTGCTCGTTACCATTCACACGTTTGCTGTTGTTATTATATCACTTCACGTAAGAAAATATGCTATTTCGCTTCATCTGATTTGACTAAATACAAAAATTTGGGTCTCACACTATTTTTCTTTATTCCCACAAGGACTGAACAGCAGCTCTAATTCGTTGTCTAGTCTCTACTTCTACAGTACTGTGAACTGTACATCAGCAATGCACCAATAATGTTCTTCTTAATGGCACAACAATGAACAACACGTGACGTAACAACTCTCAAAATTTCTTGTTCCACAGTCTGCGCTCAACCTCCTGTACAACTAACTGGCGTACTTGGAGTCTGAATGGGGCACAGTGATCTAAGAATTACATAATGACACATGAACATACTGAAGCAAGAAACAATTTCCCCTAAAATAACGAGGAGTCCTCATGAAACCATTAAACTCACGGAACTCCACTACATGTTTTGTGGAACCCCTGTTGAAGAGCACTGTTCTAAACTACAAGACTTTGCTGGTCTTTAGAGGGTTTGAACAGCTCTCTAGCTCAATCGCTTGTCGAGTTACGGCTGGTCAAAATTTGACCTGTGAGGGAAAATCGTACCTTTCGAGGAACTTTTAATTTTTGTGGAAAATTGGGTTTTTTAGCCATAATTTTGGCTCTACATATGCTAGAAAGGCATCAGGGGCTCTACAGATGAAGATCTTAGCCGAATTTCAAAAAAACATGAGCCAAAAATTGCTCATTGGGCTGGCGCCCAGGGCCAGGTAAACTCAGCCAAAATTACAAACTACCCCACTTGTGACATCACCCACAAAGAATCCCATACCCAAAACTGAAAAAAAATCTTAATTGAAACTAGAAGACTCCCCAAATCCGTAGTGGGTTTGAACAGCTCTCTAGCTCTAGTTGCTGGCAAGTTATGGCCAAAAAATTACCAGCCATCACTGTGGCTGGCGCAGGCATTAAAGGGTTAAGACCATGTGAGCCACTTAGAAGGCTATCACTTTGCAACTCTGCAATTCCTCTACCAATTACACTACAGAGCGATTCAACCCTCAAAAGATGTGGCAAGTCTACAATGAAAAATTTTTTTGGTTTTAGGTTTTTTGTGAGCGACATCATGGGGTAGTTTTTGGCCATTTTGGCTAAGGTTACCTGGCCCTGGGCTCAACCGCTAGATGGAAGTATTTCGCTCAAGTTTTTATTGGAATCTAGGCTAAAATCCAAGTTTTTGAGCCTTTGATTGGCTCTGTAAAGTTTCTGGTTCAAAAGTTATGGTCAAAATACATAATATTGATAATTGTACCAAAAGTGCTACTTTTACAAAAATTGGTAATTTACCATAACTCCTTGGATAGCTCCGTAGGCATTCTAGCACAATTGACTAGCGAGTCATGGAGTTGAAAATTGGTGCCAATTTAGCAGTTCAATACGTGATTTCAAAGTACGATATAATCGTACACAGGCTCCCAAGATGTTAAACACAGGTTTGAACTAAATTCAGCAATACGAACAATGACCACCAACTACAAAATATATGCGCAACTCTTTAACAGCTTGCTGAGTTTATGTACCGGACTAAGACTGGTTGTGGTAAGGACCATGGAGGCAATTTCGACTGTAACTCGCCAACTGATTACTGTACAGCAGGGGTGCAGAACCTGCAGTCCACGAGCCAAATGCAGCTTGCGTGAACGTTTCATTTGGCCCGCATTAGAATTTTTGTTACCCGTGTTAGAGTACAACATCGCATCAAAATGAAGCTCCACGATAAGCAGGTACTTAGATAATACGTTAAGAGAAGCCACTCTTCCTTATAGTTACATAAAGATATAATTTTAGGATAAAATTAATTGATTTTGCGGCTTGCCAGCAATATTATACAATTCATGCAGCCCACAGTACGAAATAGGTTCCCCACCTCTGCTATAGAGAATTAATGAAGATATAAGATGCATTTTATTACCAGTATGTATTTTCTTATGAAGTGAAAACATGTACCTTCACATTTGAAATTTTTAAGCAAATTTTATGATTTTTTGTTTGTTAATTTAAAATTTGGTATCACACTTAATTACTAGCTTTTCCAATTGTATTTTCACCTTTGAGCAATTGCAATGACTGTAATTGACCAAAAAACTAAAGTTTGATCATTGCTCTTTTCTGAGGAAAATCTTTTTCTGAAAAATGGCATTTCACAATTAAGCTAGAAAAAAGTACTTTTTGTTGCATGACCATAAACTTTGCCATTACTGGATTTTGGAATGCATCATTAAAAATAACAGGATAAATCCATAAAAACAAAAATGATAGATATGCCACTATTACAAATGCTTGAGAATCACTATTACAAATCCTTTTTTGCATGCTTTTTTTTCATGTAAGCTTATGATTTTTCTTAGAAATGTTGTTGCTTTTCCCATTATAAAAATATGCTACAACTTTTTTCCTCTCAATTTTTTTATTTTTTTTACTAAATTCGACAGGTGTTATATATAGTGCACTTTTGTGATTTTCAGATTTTTTTGTTTCTAGTATGGGAGAAATGGAGATTCAAAGACAAAGAATAACATAAACAACCCTTTTGCACCCCCTTGAACCTCCAAATAACACAAAAATATATTTGCTCGATTTGCAAACTTGACAACATGATTGAAATTGCATATAAAAACTTTTTCCAATGCGCATGGTTTTCACTGCACAGCCTATTGTGAAAAGCCACTATAAAAAAACACAACCACTATTGGCAACCACTGCCACTATTAAAAAAAAACAATGCCACGGAAGCACTGTAAATAACTACTGCCACTATTGGCAGTAGCCTTGGTCATGTGCAAGACTTATCTCACAAGATGCACTGTAAAAAAAACTTTCTTACAATGCCTTCATTCCAGGCAAGGAAAAAGTGGGGAATATGGGAATGTCATTTGCAGGAAATCTGACATGCTTGTGGGAAATTTTTCACAGCAACACTATAAATTTCGTTAATTTTGAAGCAGTCCAAGTCTTTTGAGCCTTTGATCGACTTTCTAGCATTTCTGGTTCAAAAGTTATGATCTAAAATAAACAAATTAATTATCTAATTAGTCGAATATTTTAGTACTTTAGATCATAACTTTTGAACCCGAAACCCCAGGAAGTCATCCAAAGTATCAAAAGACTTGGATTGTAGCCTAGTTTCCAATAAAAACTTCAGCAAAATACAACCATTTAACGGTTGGCACCCGTTAGATGTTGGCATAAAATAAGACTTATCCAGTCACATATCATGTTGCGCAGCAATAATTTGCACATTCTAAAATGCATTTTCAAAAGGAAAGGGTCTAGACCGCACAATTTTAGTGAGAAAAAAAGTGAAGTAAGTTTTAAAATGTATGTCTGCAATGTTAAAAGTCTGCTGCATGTTTGTGACCTTTTTGTAAGCTTTATCATAGGTCTTTCAACTTATCCTTCATTAAAAACTTTCAGTACAAAGAATTTTCCCTAAGAAATCATGTTTTTTTAACATAACAAAACATAACTTTGTTACATAAAAATCATGTTTTGGTAGGTACAAGGCAAGTTTTAAATTTTTACCACATTCATGCTAGTTTCATAAAACAATTTGCAATTGAAGCCCAAACAAGTAAATCTGCTATTTCTGTTCATAGTTTTGGTGGACAAAAATCCAATTTTTTAAGAAAAAAAGATTATAGCCAGTATCTCATTTAAGTCAAATCCATATCTACATGTAAGCCGGTATCTGCTCAAGAATTTCCATCGCATAAAGTTACATACACTGGTAACAAAAGTGGAAAAATGCATTAATGTTTTTGTCTTCAACACTACAGCCTTGAAATTTTTATAAAAGTTATTCAACTCTGTTACATGAACCTGAAAAACCTTTCGTTGTTATGTATAGTTTCATGTTTATTATGTAAGCAAAAAAAGAATAAATTGCTAAGAGTGAGAATGTCATCTTGTTTATCTTTTACATCTAATTTTCTACGAAAGGTATTAGGAGTTAAAGGCAAATCATCATTTCATGTTCATTTAAAATGAACTTGTTCACTTGCTTGTAAACACCAGTGGATAAAAACTAATTAACTTAGAAATGTCAATTATTTAAAAATTCCCAAAAATTATCGTGGGCCGCACAAATGTCCTCACAGGCAGCATGTGGCTAAGCCGGCCATGGCGTATGAGACCCCTGGTTTAGACACTACCTTAAATTTTCAGGTAGCAAAGCAAAGTGCTGTCACTTGTTGCATTCAATATTGGAAGTGGATAGGGAACCACCCCACATGACTCGCTTCGAACAAAGCAGTGAGTTTCTCACTCAAGCGGTGTCAACCTGATAGTTTAACAGTTGTCTTAACTCTACCATGCCAATGGTTGTGGGTTTGTCATTCATGTTGGCACTTCGCATTTTTGTAATAGTGACTGCTTGCATGTTTCAATTCGTGGGACCAGTTTTTCTTTACTTTTTTCAAAACTTTCTAAACTTTTGCTTTAGGGTTAGGTTTAAGGGTTAGGGTTAGTGTCAAGTTGGTGTTAGGTTAAGGTTAGCTTAGAATAAGCAAAACGTTAGATTAGGGTAAGCTGAGTAGTGTTAGCGTAGGGCTACAGTTAGGGTTCGATTCAGGATTAGGTTAGGGCTATGGTGAGGGTTAGGTTTTAAGGCTGGTTTACACTAGGGCTGAGGAAAGCCGAGCAAAGCTTGAAAACTGGTTTGTTCTATTATGACGAAATTTCCACGCCCTGCTCAGCCCAAAAATTTTTATGCTCTGGAGGGAACTGCTCAGCCGAGCTCAGCCCGAATCTCGGCTTGAGTCGGGACAGTGTTGAGGTACTCCGTGGGTATAATTCAGGAAGGTGGTGTTTTTATGCGTTTGCACATTTCAGGGAGGAAGAGCAGTAGTAATGGTTAATTGGCTTGTACAGGTATTTAACTGATAGAACTTGTGTATTGTGGATGGAGTTATACCTGGACTACTATAGTTTCAAAAATAACAGCAGTGGCAATAGGCTAGTAGCCTACTGCATGGCCAGTGATGATATTGCCAACCAGCATACAGTAGTAGGCTACAGTGATTGAGTTGCCTAGCGCTACAGTAACGTTATCTCAGTTTGTATTTGCTTTTGAAATGAATCAATGCAGGTTCCTAGTGCAGTATGAAAATGCAAGACCCCTTATCCTAGTACAATATGTTGTCACCTCCACAGTATAATTAATTTCCAATTAGCTGAGAATGGGATGTGTAATTAATGCAAATGCCCAAGATCATTGCAACAAACAGCTTGTCAGTTGCAGAATTATTAACTACACTATACTGTAACTGTGTAAAGGCAAGGGTGTATAAATTTGTTCAAAGGAGGTCCAATTCCAATGGAGGTCTGTCTGTGTTTTCACCATGGTAGAATCAAATTGTAGTCATAATCATAGGCCCACAATTCTGTTAAGCTGAATTATGGTTCCAATGTCATGAAACAAATATTAGTTGTGGAGTAGGTGGATATCATATATAATGACAGCATGAATGAAATAATATCTTTTCTAGAACTAAACATATACTAGATTACTGTTTTCTGCTAAACCTTTTTATAATGTCTCTACCTCTGCTTATTCAACCTCATTCAGTGGTGCTACATGCCAGTGGGATGTACATGCAATGGTGGTACTCGATTATGGTCCATGGGTAATTGTATTACATCTTCATGATTTTTGCGGATAACACTGTCTTTGCCCTTGCTCTTGTTCTGATAATGTGTTTATTGCATTGCTTTGCCACCTCATAACCCTTGTATGTTGTTGGTTACTTTTCTCAGTCTCACCTCTGTGCATGATTCACTTGTTCATCTCTACATTCCTCAACTCTTCACCCATGGTTTGTCCACCATCATCTGTGTTATGCAAATTATTTTTATGCAGGCCTATATGATTTAACATTTATGTTTCTGTAATATATGCTGTTCAACTAAAATGTGATGGGATTATTTCCTTCATGTTTGCAATGACCCCCTTCATTTGCTATTTTAGACTTTGGGGTACTCTGCTTGCTTTTCTAATTTCTGTTAGCATCTGATGTTACACATAATGTTTCCCATTTTCTGTATTTTCCTGTGTACCTATTATTGTTGTTTTATGAGTTCCTGTTGATTTTTCTTTCATATAAATATTTTTGGTAATGCTAAATTCATTGCATAAAATCAACTGAAAAGAAAAAAGTAAAGTCACATTGATTCCACATTTGTTACCAAATGGTGACATTTTGTTGAATGTGTATGTTTAAACAGTTACACTTTTAACGCACATTATTCAGGTAAATGTGTATCAAATCGGAATATAGTGAATATCATGTGCTGTTCTCCTGACTGCAAGACTGATAATAGTAAGTCTTCCAGGACAACTGAGAAAACTAAGAAAAGTGAAAAAATACTTGTTTCTTCATGTCTCTTCAACCTTATTCAGATGTAGGCCTACTTCATTTTCTGTGGG
>Ga0210059_1006466_pt1 | contig 18776 bp, 12 predicted proteins | sample Ectturendosymbi2_FD_188042 | JGI IMG/M metagenome (GOLD analysis project Ga0210059, IMG submission 188042) | Ecteinascidia turbinata endosymbiont from Florida, USA - Sample 2 (SPAdes) (version 2) | ecosystem: Host-associated > Tunicates > Ascidians > Unclassified | place: Key West, Florida... | reverse complement strand
AGACAGTCAACCTAGACAGGTCCCGCCTTAAAAAACAGCATAAAAGTGTACTGCATTTGCACTGGAACTATTTAATGATCTGTTGTTCAGCAATAACTCAGCAGTAACATTTCGATTGGAGATGAGCATGAAGAGCCTTCTCACTTTTATAAACGTTGCTAGGTCTGCTATGAAGATGTTCGCCTAATTCATTTCAGTCACTTCAAGCGTTTGAACGTATAGTTTCACACCGAAATTTTACCAGAAAGTTGCATTTTGGAAATTCGCATCATTGAAAAAACCTTAGGAATGTCTTCGATCGTGCCTTCATAATTCCATGATGTAAGACCAAGAGATTTTTCTGGAGAACCAATTTTGTGAAGTAGTGGAAAGCGTGGAAATGATTTCTGCAATCATATAAATATCATGTTTTGCTAGTTTGTCAGGAAACGAATAGAAAATTGAGTTAAAAATTTTGTGACTGTGATTGCCTCAAACAACTTTTCGGATCTGATCAAGAGCACGACTGCAAAGCTAAAGATTATGACAAGTTTGAATCGTTAGCTGAAACTTTCATCATCATTGGCTATAGATTTGAAGTTTCATAATAACCTAATCAACAAAACTTTACTACACGATCCTTGGTTGTAACTATTAATCTGTTGGTCGCTACCTACTTTTGGATGATAACATTTGACTGCAGAACTTCCACTCGTCTCTGTTTTTCAGGCAAATCTTGTGATTATCAATATTTCTGATTGGAACTGCTCACACAAAATGTGGCATTAGCAAGAGATTATTACTCAACTTTCTTCTACTATCAGTGGATCTCTTTTTCGGTTGCAATAAGATCTGTCAAAATAAAGCATCCGATAAACGCTCTGAATTCAACAATTGGAAATGCGCTAAAGCGAATATTGCTGATTGGACGCAGTTTTTGTATTGTGGTGACAAACACTATGACGATCGGACGACTTTAATGAAGAATATATTTGGTTTCCTTCTATTCATATTATTAATTTGTCTTTTGAAAATTTTTCGGTTGATATTTTATTTTCGGTTTACTTATTTAATTTGTCAAGTTTAATTTGCAAGTTAATGGCCGTTCTGGCCAAACATTTTTTGCTACTTTAAGAGGATATCAATGGAGATTTGACTAGGGGTGGAGCTGCATGCATGATTCCCAGTAGCTAAAGATTTGTAGCATTTTTAAAGAGCGGAAATGTGCAAGAAAAATATTTAGCTACCATACCTTGCAATATATATATATCGCACCTTGCAATTTATCGTCTTTTTAACGTCAAGCAACTTAAACAAGACATCAAATCTCGCTGTAACCCACACTTATAAAATTACCAATATAGCAAAAATCGATGTGTTCTACTTAGAGTGATATGCATGTGCGACCAATGCGACTCACCGTTTTTTGCACTCCAACTGACAGCTCTGATAAAACCCAACTGATGTGTTCTGCTATATTGCTGTGCTTGTTTGTACCATAGTCTGATAGTAGTGCAACCAAGCTGAACTACAGTACGAAGTCCAACAACAAAATAGGTTTATTAATTTCTAAATCATTTGCAGGGATAAAGCAAAGCGTGATTAGTGTTGCTTTGAAAACACCTCTGAAAAACAAGATTGGGGATCTGTATTTACAAAACTTTACTTCTGCATCGGCCCTACGACTATATTGGTTTTACATCAAGGTGTCCCCCCACATTTTGCAATAAAATTGCGCCCATGCACCCAAGTATATGTTCCTGAGACTACGCCATAACTGAAATAGCAGGAGAAAATACAAAAGGATGTTCATGATACACAACTTTGAAAATACTGCAAGCTGGCATGACACGGCTGGCAACACATAAAAGTTTGGCAATAGCAAGTTGGCATCGCCCCCACTTTGTTTTCGCGCCCCATTTCTCGGCATTCACCTTCAATAAACTACAAAGTTTACCACTTTGAAATATTTCTTGGTACAGTAGTTGATATCCTGAATTTGTTCACATTCGTGTCTTTGTGGGAAACCATGAAACTATAAAAAACAACCAAGAAGATTTGAAACACTAAATTTGTTTTTAATTTCATCTTTTTAACTGCGAAAACATAGCATACAAATGCATCCAATTAGAGACTTGTTTTGAAAAGCTTTGAAGCTGGATGAGTCAAGGCTGCCCTCATCTTGCATTGACACTAGTTGTTTGAAAAATGTCCAATAGTAGGAAACAATTCATCATATACTTTATCGAAAACATTTCCACTGCAGCAAGTAGCCTACACAATTGATGAAACCTGTGCTAAGGAAAACGGTTCAAGTTATACTGGCTAAGAGCTGGCAAAAGAGCTTAAACATCACCTACCGAGCCTACCTTAAACCAACCATTTACTTGTCAAGCTTCAAATAACCTGTGACTTCAAGCATAGGCTAAATCAAACCACCTAAAATACCTGAAATATCTGTAGAAAAAATGAGTAGGCCTATTCATAATACTCAAAAATTGCCATTTCTGCTACGTGATAAGAAGCATGAATGCAGTCTTGTTTATTAACAGTCTTTGCAGCGCAACAGCAATAATACAAAATTGCTTTGTGAAGTAAGAAGAAAATGTCCTATAGATTAAAAGATGTAGTGTGGTCCCTGCTATAACAATGGCAGGTTGTCTTATTTCTGATGGAAATGTTCACTAAGGTACAACATCACAAGAAATGAGAAATTTGTCTAACCTTTTCAACTCAGAGACATAAAGAAGACTAAGCTACTTTTTGCTCATCTGTGGCATTTTCATACAATTACCAATATAGCAAATACTTTAATCTCTAAAAATCATCATTTGGTATAAAAAGTCATCATTTGGTATAAGTAGGCCTATCTGCTCTTATTTGATAAGGTCTTTTCAGAACTTTTTGGAAGAAATTTTAACCTACAATTTTTTAGGTATAGAAGTTGGTTTGAAGCTTTTCCTTATTTGCTCATTAGGGATGGTGGTGGGTCGCTTTGAAAGGACGGTACTCACACATTGCAGTTGCTGTTGGGGCTCCTTTGACAGCATAGCACTTGCATATTAGAATTGCAGGTGGGTCCCCTTAGAAAGCATATTACTTGTACATTACAGTTGCTGTCGGTGGCCACTCTGAAAGCAAGGTACAGTACTTGCACATTGAAGATGCTGCTGGGGTCCCTTTGAAAGCAAGGTACTACACATTAAAGTTGCTGTTGGAGGCCTCTTTGAGAGTAAGGTACTTACACATTACAATTGCTGTTGGGGCCTCTTTGAAAGCGTGGAATTTTACAATATAATTGCTGTTGGAAATCCATTTGAAAGCAATGCGCTTACACATATCAGTTGTTATTGGGGACCCCTTTCAAGCAGAGTACTTACACATTACAGTTTCTTTAACGCCTCTTCAATGAAGTTTTAAAGCAGAGTAGGCCTACTTACACATTTCAGTGGCTGTTGGGGGCCCCTTTGAAAGCAGATTACCTTCAAATTGCAGTTGCTGTTGCGGCCCGTTTGAAAGCAAAGTACCTGCACATTACAGTTTCTGTAGGGGACCCCTTTGAAAGCAGAGCAATTACTTATGGTCTGCTTTGTAGTACATTATATGAGTGAATAATAAATTTTTCATTAAAAATAAGGAAAATTTATGTGCGCAACACCTCAAGGGGGGCCCCCAAAAAGGGGGGCCCGAGGCAAGTGCCTCGCTCGCCTTCCTTTAAACACACCACTGCTTGTGGTATGCGCTTTGCTTGTGTAGTTTGTAGTGTGGTGCTTGGAATCTTTTTAGAAAAGCAACTGAATTATGTCCATGGTGCTTATCTCAGGTCTGTTTCACTGTTATATGTATCTTTGTTCTTACTGTAATACCACCGATTTGTTTCATTGTGGTGGGGCACTTCGACTCGATAACCGCAAGTTTTTTCGGTGTGTTGGCCGCAAGGTGTCACTTTGCTATTTTTTCTGAAATATAGACGACTTTTGTTCAGTACAATGCTTATTCAAGTTGCTTCTATCTACGTCGCCAGTAGCTTCGTCTTGCATGCAAGGGTGTAGTGGGGCAGTAAAAGTGTGGGAACGGCGTTCCCACATTTTTTTCATGTTTTTCTTTAAAATGGGTTTGAAGCTGTTTCACAATGGCTAGTTTATGGGTGCGTTCCCACACCTTTCTCGTTAACACTACATCCCTGCTTGTATGTGTTGGGGCGTGTGTAATTGCCTCGAGTATGTTCATAGTTTCACATGTGTTTTATTTTTTTTTCCTTTGTGTGAAGTCTCGCATGTGTTTCTTTACGTCTTGTGGGTCTTGCTGCTGAAATAAAACAACGTAACAACGTATGGTGTTACTTTTCAAAAGCAAAACAATCTCACGAGCTTTCCTTCACAGCTAATAATTACTCTGTACGTTCTCACGTGCGTTTGAATTCCTATTGGGTCGTAAATCTCCCGTTATTCACGCAAAGCAGTAGCACAAGAGACGACCAGATAATGTTCTCTTAGTGGATCCCGTTGAGGAGTAGTCACTGCCATTGCAAACGCTTTGTTGACTGATCATTTCCGGCATTCTCCCAAGTTGAGTAGGAAACCTCAACAATGTGTATTTTTTATAAGCAAACTAAAATACATATATCTGTATCAAGATTAAAGCGCATCCAAAACCTGCTGCAGTTCAAAGGGATTGATATGCCATTGCGGTGAATGAGTGGCAACTTACGATGCAAGTCTTACATGTCCAGTCATGTTTCCTTTCACATGAAGACTTCCACGCACATAGGATATAATGTTTTAGTGAAATGCAATGCAACTTTTTCAGAACAACTATTCGGGAGACAATAGTGTAGTGGTTCCCCGACACATTCCAACAAAAGACCTCGTGATCCTATTGCTGTATTGCGGTGGAATTTGGAATTAGCTACTGACAATTAAAAAATTTTTCAGAAAGCGAATAGTTGATCGTGTGCCCGTAGACGTTACCTTCATACAAGAAGGCTTCTGCATTTTTGGTTAGCGAAAGCGAGAAGGTAGGCTAATTCAATCATATCAGCAGTTTTCTCCACGTCAGTTGTTCTTCGAACGAAAGTTCCGTTCATCAACAGCGAAATAATTGCATTTTAAGTGCAATTAGCTTGTGCGTTCGGTTTCGTATTCTGTTAAAGGCAAAGTAGTTCTGCTAAAGGCATGATAAATCTATCAATTATTTTGCCATTTTTTATTCATTCTAATGTTCACTAACAATTGGTTTCCTTATTACGCGATGGTTCTTTGCATAGTTTCGGTTTGTTAGCTGAATCATATGAAACAATAAATGAATCCAAGCAGTGTTTGCCTCATGAGGCAAACAAGACAATACCAAAAAATACCTTGGAAACTAACTCAAGTTCAATTACGTTCAATCTTCGGCTCATATCACTAGTGGACATTTTTGAGACTTCAAGGCAAGCACTATTGGCATCAAGTGCAATGAAAAGCTCAGCAATAAAGTGCAAGACAGCAACTCGGATAAACAAATTACCAAGTACAAAATACAGCACAAACGAATCATTGGCACATAGGCTACAAATATATAAAATGCTGTAACGATCATGGGTCAAGAAAAGGGACGGGAATCAATGAAAGTTACACAAATTTCTTAATTTTGATGACATGATACATAAGACAGCAGGCTTGTGTCTTCCATCACTGGAGAGTATGTGATATACAAACAATATGTATAATTTCGACGGACATGAGAAATTCCACTGAAGCACACTTACAGATTAAATGCGGTAATCTACAGCTCCGAAACAGAACTGAAAGTTGCGAAGAAGTTCAAAAGAAGACTATCAAATCCAAATCTGGTTAAGCAGAACCTATAAAATCCAAATCCGTCGCAAAGCTGAAAATCCTCCGGATTTACATCCAAATTCAAATCCATGTTCATCTCTGCCAAGCACCTCTTTGATATTTGCTAGCTGCTTGGTTGGAGGTTTACAACTTGAGCAATTAAGGACCGGATAGAATTTAAGACAACCACTGCACCTGTTTCCTTATGGTATTTGCTACATCATTTCTACATTTTACATGCAATGACCACGAAATTGAGTTGGTGTGATTTAGCTCTTTTTGCAGTATGATGAGCTATTTCAATTAGTCTTTGTTTTCCTTTCCTCAGGTAACAATCATTTTCATTAAATAATGGCTGCGGAAGGCAAAAGCGAATACGTTTTTGGGGCGGTTCTTGTGTTCAGTATGATTTCACAAATGTTACAGGTTGTGCTAAACTTGAACAAGCATGGAACAAGTTCATCTCCTCCACACTGATGAAATTGTCGAGCAGTGTGTTGCAAGAATATCATAAATTGAGAATAAGTGCTCTCAACATATTCATTACATTTTCAAGAACATACATATGTGAAGCTGCCATGTAGCCTGTCAAAACCTGGCAAGATTTATGAAGTTTGTAGCTGATGCGGGGCCTCAAGGAGGATCATCGACTTGTGAGACCCCTCTCACATTGTTACGAGGTGGGGAAAATGGAAACGCGGTAATCAACTTGCGCCAATCTGTAAATGACGATATGGCGCTCTCCAAGCACGCTCAACAAAACTTTTCTAAATCCCTTAGTGCCCCACAATTACTGCGTTTGTTGCCACCTGCGACGCAACAGCTTCTTCTTCGTCGTCGTTTGACCGAGTATTTACTGTCCACTGCTATAGGCCGCACTAATTCTCGGGACAAGTGTTGAGCAGTCATTCGATTGTCTCATCGTCCAGAACCGTCAGGCCGTGCAGTCCACGGGGAGTTCGTTGGATTTGACATTGGAGGGCAACGTGGTCGACGGTTTGTTCTTTTGAGCCACACTCAGGCCGCAAAGGAGGCCTTACTCCATTTGTGCAAGCAGGAGCGAAAATGTCCAACACCCGTGCGGAGGCGGTTGAGCCGGACCCACGTTGTTCTTCGAAGGGTCATTCCAGGAGTGTAGGTGCCGGCTTTTGGGACGAAAGTGCGGAGTCATACGATGATGTCCAACCATTCCGCATTCCATCGGTGATCATCCCAGTGTGCCGCACATATGATTTTGTCGTCAGGTTTTTTTTTTGTCACATGAACCGATGAGTTGCGGTGAGGCCGGTACAAATGGGTGTCTCGATTTGAGGCGCTGCGCATTTGCGCTCAGTGAACAGGTGAGCGCTGAGAGGGGCAACGTCCAGGCTCCACGGCGCGGCGTGCCAGGGACAACATGGCTCCTTTGCGACGAATTACGGCGGGTTGGATGCCTGCAAGAATAGGAAGGTTGTCCGCTGGTGTGGGACTTAGGCATCCAGTCGCAAATCGCAAGGCGTCGTTGATGGCATGGCCAATGAGGCGGGTATCAGCACTGAGTTGTAAAACAACCCAGCACCACACAGAAGCGCAGCACTCTGCGGTTGAATAGACGAGGGCTAGGGCGGCTATTCGCAGCGTTGTTTCTTCAGCACCCCAGCCAGAGCCAGCAAGCCGCCTCAGGAGTGCAACGCTTGATGTCAACCTTTTGCGAAGTGACTCAAGGTGTCGGCGATACATAAGCGACCTGTCCAACGTCACTCCGAGGTATTCGGGTTCGGAGCAGAAGGGCAGGGTTTCGTTGTCGCAGCAGCGTTCAATAATGACACGGAATTGTGAAAATCGCGCTTGGCTGACGGGAACAGGATTTTTAATCTCCACAGGTTAACCAACCCGAAACGTCACAGTTGAATATTTGACCAAACACATCGCCTGCCACTACGCATTTCCATAAGTTTCACATCAATTTTTTCTTATCTCTGCTCAGCAGATACCATCCAAAATATACAATTTCCTAGAGAAAAACACGCTGCACATATGTGCGGCAGCATAAAGGCGTTGAAGCACAAGGTTATGAGGATTATTGAGTAAAACGTGCTGCTCCTTCAAAAACACATCACGTAAAACGCACCAAAATGGTTGCAATTGCTAGATTCACTATTCACGTGCTTGTTATTCTTTCAGACAGGCGAAGAATCAAACTCAGCGAAACTGTGGCACGAAACAAGCGAAAGTATTACAGGATAAAATTCCCTTATGCTGTCATTGTTGAAATATACAAGGCCGCAAATAGCTGATATTTTCTGGGGATGGAAATAATTGTAACTTAATTGTTGTTGTACTAATTTCGGGAGACAAAATGATTAAATTGTAACTTCTTGCAGTTGCCCTCCACCATGGCTGCGGGCCGGAAAATGCGTACTGTATTAAGAAATAAAAAGCTACAATGATCAAATCTAGTTAAACGAATATAGTACAGTAAACACGTTCTACAGTTTCAGTTTAAGTCGTCATAATAGCTGGTTCATGGCAATCGTCTTAATGCTCCACATCCCGTTTCAAAGTTTCTATATTGTTTCCTTCCGACTGAATGCTTGTACTTTTCTCTATATCTCCGCCTCCACACTGACGTTCTTGTGTTGGTATTAATCAGATCAATCACTGACACGTGTTGTTTCTGTCAGTGGTTGATAAAAAAAGAGATGATAGGCATTAATTTTTTTGAAACATGCGTTTCGTGCCTCTTTGTTTTGCGCTTGTTGGCCCCACTTTCAATTTTTTTTGCTCATGTTGAGATTAGAATCCGCAAGTAAAGAGTCGCAACGCCACGTTTTGCATAAGACGGCGTTGATGCATTTAGGATGCAGCATTATGTGCATAATTAATGAAAGAGCAAACACTACTGTGATAAGGCAGATAGGTTGTTTTCTTTGGCATTCAGAAAACACTTCGTAATTCCCTCTGGAGGGCCTCAGATTTTTCGCCGGGGATCACGTTGAGAACTACTGCGTTAGAAGATCCCAACATTACCAACACGAAACCTCATTAGGTGAATAAAACTAGATTTCATGAATAGTTATCACATAAATTGTTGACTCATTTGTATCGAACTGATTTCATACCGGCAATTGACTCCACGCACACCACGGTTTGCGGAAGAACGATCGCGTGAACCACTTACCTACACCCTCATAGCCACGGAATTTCGAATGAATGACTGTCTGTTAAAGGAAAAATGTTGTTTACGATCAGGCAAGCTGATGAGGTATAACCTTTGCTATCTTTGATAAGATTGATGTTTTCATGTCATGTTTTGTATGAAACAATGAAAACATTAATGTCGGAGTTCCGTTGTTTCTTCGACCCTTGTCGTATTGTTTTTTTGTTACTTCGTATTGGATTATGACGAGACCATGCGTACAAAAGCATGAAAGAAAAACAGGTGACGCAAGCTCTGCCTGAAATTTGATAAGGTGCGATGGCTTTGGACAACAGCTTCTACTAGCTGCAATACGTTGACTGAAACAGGATCGCGTCGGCGGTTTGTTCGAAGAGATATCTCTGGCTTTAGAATGCTGAAAGACAAGTCAGAATATGTTGCCACAATGAGTGGCTGTGCAGATGCAGTTGAAAAGGCTCGAATCGACATAGTCTGTTGCTGATTACACATTGCGAAATTGAAAATCGTTTACAGTAAAGTTGGATATTCTAAACACCAAAAGTAGTATCAAATCATGCAGCTCTCTCGCGATAATGTTTTGATTCAACCGAGTTTGCAAAAACTTGAAACGCGACGACAGTTCTGTTTCCAGGCGACGGAAATCGAAATGCACTGCACACAATGCAAACAATAGAGAGCAAATTCTGGTAAGCAGACAATGAGAAAAATCTTACAAAACGTTTTGCACAAACTTCAATGTCCGGGAAACGTACTGGCGCATAGGGAAGAGACTTGGAGATATCTGAAGCAACTGGTGCATAACTAGATCGCAATATCACAACAGCATTACCTGTTCCACTCCCATTGAGAATGACAGATACGGATAAAACGGGGGTGGTAAAAGTTCTCTAAAATGAATGGGTCAGTAGAAGGTTGAAAATACTTAAGATTTTAACAGAAAGGATCATTTTAAGCGTCCGTAGAAAGGCAGGATCATCCAATCCACATTTGCGCCGAGCAACAATAGTTGGCATTAAAAGGAAAGGAAGTCATGATGAAACGTTAACAGAAGAAAATCAATGGTTATTGAAATGAAATAGAAAGAGAAGAGAGGTAGTATGTCTGCCTTGTGCAGCAAAAATACGGTCATCAAAATGACAATCCAGGCCATCAAGAGTCAGTCCACTGCTACAACTAGCATCGCTTGGAGGGGCGGATTTCACGACGAATAAGAAAATAATAAAGGTTCAGGGAGGTACCAAATCACTTTAAACGCATTACTATGAGGAATGGAAGTATGTTTATTCAAATATAATCTAATGTTGTACTTTTATTAGATAAAGGTTTAAACGCTTAAATCATATTGGTTGGTGTAAGTCGAGCTCCGAGGAACGATTGAAATTGGCGGTTTCTATTCAAAACAGACCATTTTTCTCACAGACAACGTTCACAACAGACCACATTCCTAGCATACAATTTTGTAGCAGGCCACGTTCATATCACATCATAATTGAAACACAATTGAAAACAGACCACGTTCATAACAAACTATTTCGTAACAGACCTATGAGTAAGAGATGGGTGATATTAGCTCTAAAGAAGACTGTTTGTATGAGTGAAGACTCTCGGACAGTAAAGTGTGTAGTTGGCAATTCATTACTACAGCAAAATACGAAGTGCAAGTTTCTGTCATGCTGTCAAGCCCGGGGCAAGAAGTAAGTTTGTCGCCCCGATTTTCGAAGCTGAGGTCTTTCGGAAGCATATGTACTGTATTGAAGAAAGTACTTGTGACATTGTTGGGACTTTTCGGTTACCCCCGCAGTGATTCGGCACCCCGGGAACTGTGCCCCCCTTTCTCCCCTCGCTACACCCCTGCATGCTGTGAAGCAACTTCTCCTGATATTACTCTTTATGGCAACGACGCTAAAAGCACAGAGTATTGTAGAGAGGTAGTTTTTTGTTACGTACTGTAACTATCAATACTAAGGAGTGCTTAGTAAGCACTTCAAGAGTGCAGCAAATTCTACCTCCACCAGGGTGACACAAAGGTTAAGTACGTGGTTTGCATTCACCATTTCGGAGACGTGGTGGTGAATATTTCCATGAAAACAGTAATGAATTTGTTTGGCACAGCTTCACATGAATGCGCAGCATTAAGCGAGCTTAGCTTTACCTTGCCTTATACTATAGCTACTGCAGTTCAGGCGCTCCTCGTTTCACGTTGCACTTGTTTTATTTTTATAGTTCACGAACGCCTTCGCATAAAGGTACGCAATAAACGAGTTTGAGTATACGATGTTTAGTGCGTAAAATTTCAGGAAAATACTGTATTTGTACATGTCCTTCATGTTTTGTGTTTAGAATGCGATAAATTGCGGTGTACATTCAACTACCGTAACGTACATAAAGTTTAGTATACCTACTAATTCGCCTTACGATGCAAAACGCTTTAACATCCATTTTTTTAACCCTGGATTGGTATCGCGGGTCTTCCAGACCCGGGTCAAATGAGGTCACCACGTGAAACCTACGTAAGCATGCGTCGGAGCGCTTTCCACTCTTGAGCAACTTCACTTTTTCGTGCGACTTGTTGATAGGTGTGCATGCCGTCGTTCTCGCCAGTGTTGCCACTCGTAGGGAAAAATCCCTACGGTAGGGATTTTTAGGCTTTTGTAGGGAGTAGGGAATCCCTACGGGAATAATCGCCGTTTTGTAGGGATCCGTAGGGATTTTCGTGTTTAGAATTTTTATCGCTTTTTTCTGCCTTTGTGATACTTCACGGACGTGTTTGGTCAACAATTAGATTATTAGTGCGCTTGCAAAACACCCTGGAAAATGCGTTTTCACCAATTTAAAAGGCAATAAATCCTAGTGGTACTGGGTTATTTTTGACGCAAGGACTGCAGTATGGCCAAGCTTTCTGGTGCCTAGAATTGCATTCTGAGTGAAAGCCAAGGCTTAGCCTGTTAGGTGTAGCCCGGTCTATTCCAATTTGCAAAGACTGCAGTACAAGTACAATACTGTACAGTGAAATGAAAAGTACAGTTGTTATGCAATGTGTTTGTAACTGCATTACCTTACAGCACTGCTGAGGTTGAAAGAACTTTCTCTCGCTTGAATAACAACAAAAAACAAGCTGAGCGATTGTCTGGCTGTGTGCACTTTGGAAGTATTAATTAAGTCTAGTGAGAATTTTGCAGGTGACTTTGATGTCAACCAAAGTCTTATGCATTTACATGGCAAAGCACGGAAAACATATTTTGGAAAATTTGCAAATTCTGAAGCTGTTGGTGCTATCACTAACGAGACCTTTTCCTTGTAAATTGCAACCAGCTGGAGAGTTGCAAGGAATTATGCTTAAGATTTATTGCGAAAGGTGCTGGCTAATCTCAGAAGATATTGAGATAATTTTTTTTGAAAAGCTGATGTGTGGTTATGCAGTGGTGCTTTCTGTAAGTGTAATGATGCTTGTTTTACACATGCAATTTTGATTTTGCACTCTTAATTATGCAACGTATATAGCAGAGGTGGCCGGAGTCACTTTTTCAGACTCCGCCTCCGCTCCTGTTCCAAAATTTTTGAATCCGTGTCCAGATCCGAGTCTGGCTATTATTCAAATTTGAGAATCCGACTCCTGTTCAGACTCCTGCTACTGCCGAAATGGAAGAGTGACTCCGGATCCGGGTCCGGTTTTTCACAGATTTTTGACTCCGGATCCTGGTCCGAAAGAAAAACGCAGAATCCTGCCGGAGTCGACTCCGGTAAACCGGATCCGGTCCCAACTCTGGTATATAGCATGTCGTGTTTCAGGGCAATATGTTGTAGCTAAAGATGATGGCAGATTGCGTTTTTTGTTTCAGGTTGTGGAGGGAAATGTAGGGATTTTTCATTCTTATTGTAGGGGAAACTTATTAATGTAGAGTGGCAACACTGGTTCTCGCTCTTCGATTTTGCAGTGTAAGCGAAAGGTTGTGATTTCGGGTCCAGCAGACCTGACGTTATGGTTAGTGTGAGGTGGCATGGGCACGCTGAACCCACGTTATGTTAAGAGTGGGCTAAGCGCCAGGTGGCTGTAAAGAGCTGAAACTCCCTCGGCGCATGCTTCTACGGTCGTGTTAGCAGTATACAACATAAGAAGTTCTTCAGGCCCAAAATTTTTTTGTTATGAGTAATTCAGTTCAGACATATATGAAATCTACACTAAACTCCTTTTCATCAAAAATCGTATGATATTGGAGTACAAAGTAACTTTGTTAGCGCTCAAACTGCTCAGTGAGAGTTATATTTTCAGTATAGTTTTTGTGATAAACTTCAGTTGAAGGAAAGTATATTTTTTTATTTTTGAAAACCGGGTCTGGCACACCCGGCGGTAGCATAAACGTGACAAAAACTGAGCGATAGTATTCCAGGGTTTTAAAAAGCAGCATAAACTGAACAAAACCAGGAAAGGCGAAAATAGTTTTTAACAAGTCTTGATTTGTTCCCAACTACGCAGTATGTCACGAATTTTCCTTCCAAAACTGTTAAACTTTTCACGGATGAGTCAGAAAGTTTTCAAGTGAAGAGGGTTTTGCTGAGACAAAGCTTCAGTCGCGGCATTTTAGCTCATACCATTAGATCCTTCTCTTTCTCCGTTGTCACCTTGAGCTTTTGAGCTCCTGACGTTACAATTGATCTCGTCATGCCCCTGCTTTAGCAGGCTAGCAGTTCCTTGCACATTGCTCCCTAGTTCTGCACATACGCAATGCTGAAAAAAACCTTATGGACCACACACCAAGAGTTGTTTGAAACACTTTGTCGTGATAAATGCGACTATTTCTAAACAAGACATTGAATTTATGCACAGCACGGTGCGAATGCAGCAGTTCTGCAGACCAAGGATCGTGTAGTAAAGATTTTTCGTTTATGACCAAACAGATGTTGGTATCCACCTAAGACCTGTGGTTACTTCGCGAAAATGTTATTGCACCTGTAAGCAAGAACAATTGCCAATCATTTCGATTGTTGAGCAGGACCTACTCAGCCATAAGGTAGTTTAATTTTTTGGCTTCGTGTAAATGACGTAATGCATGAATTGCTAGAGCTACGAGATACAGGCTACTCAGGTCAGTAATAACTAGAACTCCGTTCAAGTTCATCTAACTACTGTAGAACTCCGTTCAAGTAATCAATGACTCACGTAGAAAACAACGATGGTAGGAAGAACTGCAAAACAATCGAAAATTAATGTCTAATTTTTTCAAAGAACCAATTAACATGAAACAAACAACTGATTCTCATTGCGGGGACAGTGTTGCAACAGAGCGGGGGGCAATTGCCTCTTTTGCCCCTCCCCCCTAAATTTGGCCTTGGTTATGAGCGTTGCCTGTTATGAACTGGTCTGATTTGAACGTGGTCTGTTATAAACGTGACGTGTTATTAAGGTGGACTGCTATGAACGGACACCTAATTGACTTATATTCGACAAGGGAGTTTGCATTCAGTTTGCGATCACAGTGCTACAGAGACCATTAAGACGTGGCTGATTTTCAAGTAAACGCTCAAACGTCATAGTTAATAGTTTATAAAGCATTAGAACGGCCATTAACTAGCAAATTAAACTTGACAAATTAAATAAGTAAACCGAAAATAAAATATCAACCGAAAAATTTCAAAAGACAAATTAATAGTATGAGTAGAAGGAAACCAAATATATTCTTCATTAAAGTCGTCCGATCGTCATAGTGTTTGTCACCACAGCACAAAAACTGCGTCCAATTAACAATATTCACTTTAGCGCATTTCCAATTGTTGAATTCAGAGCGTTTATCGGATGCTTTATTTTGACAGATCTTATTGCAACCGAAAAAGAGATCCACTGATAGTGGAAGAAAGTTGAGTAATAATCTCGTGCTAACGCCACATTTTGTGTGAGTAGTTCCAATCAGAAATATTGATAATCACAAGATTTGCCTGAAAAACAGAGGTGATTGGAAGTCTTGCAGTCAAATGTTATCGTCCAAAAGTAGGTAGCGACCAACAGATCAATAGTTATAACCAAGGTTCGTGTATGAAAGTTTTGTTGATTAGGTTATTATCAAACTTCAAATCTAAAGCCAATGATGATGGAAGTTTCTGCTAACGATTCAAACTTGTCATAATCTTTAGCTTTGCAGTCGTGCTCTTGATCAAATCCGAAAAGTTGTTTGTGGCAATCACAGTCACAAAATTTTTAACTCAATTTTCTATTCTTTTCCTGATAAAATAGCAAAACATGATATTTATATGATTGCAGAAATCATTTCCACGCTATCCACTACTTCACAAAATTGGTTCTCCAGAAAAATCTGTTGGTCTTATATCATAGAATTATGAAGGCACGATCGAAGACATTCCTAAGGTTTTTCCAATGATGCGAATTTCCAAAATGCAATTTTCTGGTAAAATTTCGGTGTGAAACTGTACGTTCAAATGCTTGAAGTGACTGAAATGAATTAGGCGAACATCTTCATAGCAGACCTAGCAACGTTTATAAAAGTGAGAAGGCTCTGCATGCTCATCTCCAATCGAAATGTTACTGCTGAGTTACTGCTGAACTACAGATCATTAAATAGTTCCAGTGCAAATGCAGTACACTTTTATACTGTTTTTTGTCTAGGTTGACTGTCTTTTGAAGCTTCCAAGAAAGAACAGCATGCAGAATGCGTTTTATACCAGGGGTATGATTTTTGTATGAGTGCAAGAGGTCCGAAGTTCCGATCTCTGTCGTGCATATCTTGGAAATATTACGTTTAGAAGGGTAATGCATTGCTTTCGTTATTAATAACCTAAATTCAACTTTCCAAATAGGATTTTCAAACAGGAAGTTATATAGACTAGTAGTTCTTAACCCGGGAAGCAGCACGCCACCCCAGAGGAGCGTTAGTTTAATAAATTTCCAGGAGGCACCCTTACGCACTATACAGCATAGAAGGTTTTTGAAGGTCTTTTTCTTATATTTAATGTTAGGATGATTTGAAACAAATAACATTTATTTCAGGGGGGCGTGGTAGAGAAAAGACTGAGAACCACTGATACAGATGATGCTTCCTTAGTTACAAAAGTTCAAGGTAAACAGGCTCTGAAATTTTGCAAAACAGAAGGCTCCACGCGTTTCGTTAAACTCCTAAAAGCATTCAAAGCCTGTCGGAACGTGGCACGAATTAAGAAATCTTGACATTTTAAACGCTTGGTATAATGTCTGCCGCCTGGTAATTTGCATTTGATCTAACCAAATCCATTACCTTTTCATTGAGAAGCAAGAATTATGTTACAGAATCAGCGTTGAAGAAAAGCAACAGGTTCAGAAACAATAAAATGGCTGACAATGTTACATAAATAAAGAGTAGCGAATCAACCCGAAACCTGTGCCGCATATGGAGAAGGCCATGCGAAAAAAATAGAAAGGGTGGGATTTTTCCTTTTGAAAAAGAAGCGGACTACATAACAAAAAAGAAAAGCATTGCACCAAACCTCACTGCTGACATTAATTAGGCAAGCAGAACAGCGGGGAATTAACTGATTCAAACCGCAAGTCACCATGGCTAGATGCGAGCGCATTACCCATATTTATCTAAATATATCAAAATCTTTAGAATTTGACTTTTAACACGTCATCCGGAAACAACAAATCGCTTTAAACCGGTTTTCCTTCATTTGATCTCTACAACGAAAAGCTACGTAGTTTTACAACAAGTCAAGATTGTTTCACTTGAATTCTAAATACTGTAGTTGCGTATGTGGATCATGCTTTCATATTCATAAGTAATGCATTTGTTGATATCACGATCCTTCTCTTTATACTTTAACACTTTGAGAACCGGGGTTAAAATTAATCGAAATTATTAGTTGCAGTGTTGGAAGGAGATTAGATTCCTCGTTTGAAGCAGCAGTGAAATATCAACGTTTTTTTTTGCAAATTAGATGAATTTCTAGTAAGTGTTATACGTGACATGTCTTTCCGGTTCGGAACGTTTTGAGTAACTAATGATGGTCAATTCCATATTTTGTTAATTTCTTTATGGAATGTGTCACTAAGTGATCATTTTTTCCGTCTCTTTTCAGACGCTTTAAACAAAATTTGATTCGTATTTGTGTACATTGGAAACAGCTCCTCATCATGTGGAATATTCATGTTATTTTAGTATCGCTTCTGTTTTTTGTAGCAGGTAAGCAAACATTTCACCATCAGTGCAACATTTTACGCCAGACGTGTAAAATTAGTTAAGAATATTTGTGAAATCAATGTCTGGAAGGGTGTGCTTGGTTAAAATAATGTTCCGCAATTTCTGTGTAAATTATCCTGGCAAATATGTCAAGATGAAAGCCCTCACGTGCTGCATTCAAAACAATGTACCGTCAAAACACTGTTCATGAGAAAACCTGTTTTCTTGTTGTTTTTGTGAACCCAACATGATCTTCGCCATGGTCATCATCATTGCGAATATACTCAGCTTAGCAAATGCGCTAAAGATTGTTCACCCATAAACACAAAACGGCAGAAAAAAGGGATTGCGATGACCAATCACATCTTTTATTCTAATTTCCACTTGGCGTTTCTGTAAACCTGTGCATTTCATATCACCAAACAACCATATGTCAGAACAGAAGCAAATGATTCACAACATTCAACCGAATTATTTTTACAATCACTTGGCCCAGCAAGAAAAAGTTCGATTTGACCTTTGGTGCACAATAAATTAGGTTTATTTATAAGATCTTGCATAGCCAAAGTTTCAATCCGATAGCTGGAACTAGTCGTAAGGACTCATACTCGTGGCAAAGCTGCTTAAGGAGCTGCACCCAAAAGCCTATGATGTATTTATAATACCACCCTCCAGTTCAGGTCTGTCCAAAGGTTTTGTTTGTCCCTGCAAAATGGGATCCAAAAACAGTTAGTTAGTGAATGGCACAGACCATTGTTAAAGGAGAATTGGATATATCGAATAAAGTCCATTTAAAGAGAAGGAAATTTCAAGTCTTTACACATTCTCCTTTTCAACGGAGCATAATCTCTATTTACAGGATCATATGCAGAGTGAGATAAAGTCTTCCAATGCCATACTTGAAATTTCTTGAAAGAGTTTTAGACAGCTTCGGTATGAAGTATATCACTACAAGGCAGAAAGTGTGGCAACCTTTTATTCTGGACAAATGTGATGAAGGTCTTAATGTCAATTCCCGGACATCTTTAATGTCCGGTCCAAGACACGACGGGAAGTATCAAGCGTGTTAGGGATTTCTCACATGGCGACCAGTACACAAAATTGCACTATAGTGACAAATCGCGTTTGGAAAAACCAACTAGTCTCAGTTGACGAAATAGCAACAGAACGTTTGCTCACTCAGCACCCACAGCTCAGTATAAACTCTGAAAGGCATCAACCAAGTACAAACACAACGGTACATCACCCAGTTGTTATAACTGTTTGAACCATTCGGTTTTGATGATAAAACAATTATGATAACAAATTTAGGTCGGGATAATCCGAACACGAAGATCGCGGAAAGACAGGAAGTGTCAGTGAAACCCGCACAGGGAATCACCATCGAGAACGAGTCCATAGTTACTACGAACACCAGAACTGAGATACGGCTTTTTGGGCCAGTTTTTGACCTGTTTTTATGCTTCACCCCCAGTAGAACCTGATTCACTGCTTTCGGAGATACAGCTGATGGAGCGATTCTTTAGGCGTGCGAGTTAGAATGTTCGTCAAAGTTTGTTTGACTGCACTCTCACCACAGGTGCAAATAAAGACGATGGAACCATTCCTAACGCGCACAATGCACAGACATAGCAAGGTTTCAAATCTTGATTTCTT
>Ga0210059_1006465_pt1 | contig 18776 bp, 14 predicted proteins | sample Ectturendosymbi2_FD_188042 | JGI IMG/M metagenome (GOLD analysis project Ga0210059, IMG submission 188042) | Ecteinascidia turbinata endosymbiont from Florida, USA - Sample 2 (SPAdes) (version 2) | ecosystem: Host-associated > Tunicates > Ascidians > Unclassified | place: Key West, Florida... | reverse complement strand
ACATAACTGAATACGAGGCAGCAAGAACACTTCGGTCAGAGCGCAGTAATTACTCACGCCTCAATAAACGAAAGGCGCTCTACCGATAAGCAAGACGGCTCCGGGCAGCTGCAACAATCAATCGATCAATCGAACTACAAGCAACGACCATGCACGTACGAACAGCAACCATCACAGACGCAATTAGATGGAGGACACGGGGGAAGTGTCAGTAAATAGAGTGCATGCGTTTAAGAATTTAAGAAAACAGGGTGCATGAGTTCATCAAAATATCTTCAAGGGTGCACCGTAACAAAAAAGGTTGAAGAGCACTGCTGTAGACACTAACCACTCAACTATGTTTACGTTCCTACTAGAACTCAACGTTATATGTGAACAATGGAGGATATAGTTCGAATTGCAAAATAGTCCCGAGAGAGTTTTTGCATTTGATGGTAAAATATACACTACCATTTAGCAAACCTGTGAAATTGGATCACAACTAACTTTTTTGATATTTTCAGAGTAGTCACATTAAAAAAACAATAATTTTCTCAGTCCGATCCAGTCCTGATCCGCCAATTGTGAAAATAATTGCAGTCCGATCCAGTCCTGATCTGGCCAAAATTGGCTTCAGCCCTGATCCAGCCCGATCCAGTCCTGATCCGTGCTCATCTCTGCACTCTTGGCTACATTCCATCGTCATTCCGATTTGCAAACCTGGCAAACCTTCCAACCTCCCTTCCTCGTATAGACCAATTTTCCTCACAAGCAACGCCTGCAAAATAATGGAAAAAATGGTGGTCAACCGACTAAAATGGTATTTGGAATTTTACCGCCACCTCAATGACGTTCAATCTGGTTTCGTCACAGAAGAAAAACAACCGACCACATCATGCGCCTCCATGACATTGTAACCAAGTCGCTAGCAAATAAACATCACATTCTGGCAGTATTCATTGACATTGAGAAAGCATGCGATAAGGTTTCTAAAGATCCTCTACTACTCAAACTTCTCAAAATCTGCATAAAAGAAGCATGTTCTCATTCATCCGCTCCATTCTCTCTAACCGGAGTTTTCAGGTCCGGGTTGGTTCTTCTCTCTCACAGACCAAATATCCTGCCAATGGCATTCCCCAAGGGAGTATTTTAAGTCCAGTCCTGTTTTCCATCCTCATTAATGATCTTCCAGGTGGCATAAGATCATGAACTGCACTATATGCAGATGACTTCTCGTTTGGGAGAGCGGATTGTGTATCAGACAACTAAATGACTTATGCCAGCAATCTTTGACGAAAGTAGAAAAATGGTGTGATAAATGGGGTTTGCAAATTTCACAATCAAAATCAGCAGCAGTTCTCTTCACCAGTAAACGAAACCTCCCACCTATCTGCCTAAAACTACAGCAACACTCCATCCCCGTACGAAACAATGCAAGTTTCTAGGCATTACCTTTCAGAGAAATGGTACCTACCACAGTCACATCCAGAGAGTGCACTCTAAATGCTTGAAGCGGCTGAATCTTCTTTGGATGCTGACTGGCACAACTTGGGGTGCCGCCAAAAAGTCACTCCTTCACATTTACCGAGCCCTTGGCTGCTCAGTGCTAGAGTACGCTATGGAAGCATATTTTTTCATCTGCTTCTTCCCTCGAAAAACAACAAAATACGATTTGCCGCACTGCGTCTGTGTACAAAGGCAATAAAAAGTACACCTTCACTTTGTCTTCTCCATTCCTGTGACGAACTACCGCTCCATATTCAACACAAGCTGCTTTGCTTAAATTACAAGGCACACCTGAATACGTTCCCACACCACCCCACTTTACCCTTGATTTCAGACTAATGACAGCAACCCGACGCCGCAACTTTCCAAAGATTCAACTTGTATACCTAGCACACAGTTCTGCAGGAACATCTCAATGTAAATGTCCTTGATGCACCACATATACCACCTTGGCTCCTCCACAGGGCACACTTCGATCTTTCCATGACCCACCTCCCCTACCTCCAAAATCGGCACGTCACCGTAGCAACTGTCCTTTCTCATTTACATGACAACTATTCGGATCTCATCCAGGTTTATACAGATGGTTCCAAAACGACACACTGGACAGGTAGTGGAATCTACATACCAGAATATAATATAAAGAAAATAAATCGAGATAAATCGTCACTCATCAGTACTCACCTCCGAACTTTATGCGATTCTCTCTGCTCTCTACTGGCTGACTCGATCAAACTTACGTGGGGCGCTCATCATCTCCGATAGTCTTAGCGCCATAAATTCCATCCGCCATGCTACTTGGAACAAACATGGTCTTGTCAACAAAATCGTTTGCCTAAATCACGTCCTTCTTCAAAGAGGAATCCGAGTTGTTTATTTTTGGATCCCAGCGCACCGGGATATCCCAGGCAATGACACAGCAGATAGGTTGGCGCGACTCTCCACTATAAATGGCCCTTCACCCACCGATGTCGTCTACAAAAAAAGCCTTGAACAAATTAGGTCTGTCCGAATCCACCTCATCAATATCAAAGCATTGCTGGCAACTATGGAATGACCAATATACAGCATCCAATAAAGCAACGCACTACAAATTACTTTTCCCAAATATCGACAAAACACTGCAACACTCCCTCCCAAGATCTTCCATCTATGTACAGGCCACTGCCAACTCAACGGACATCTTTACAAACTCGGACTACACCTGGACGGTCACTGTGATACGTGTGGCACTCCGGAAACTGTTGAACACTTTTTGATTCGTTGCTCCAAATTCAACAGTCAAAGGACAGAATTAACAAGTTACATCCGCTCCCTGCAAATAAACTTCGACTAAATCACATTCCTTCAAACACCTAAAGCACAACGCTCTATCCTGACCTACATAAAACAAAAAAGGAAACCGGTATGATAAACCATCCCACATTCTATCCTGGCACTCCATAGCCCACGAGCTGCAAAGTGCCAACAAAACGAAACAAACAAATTATTTGTTTGCCGTGTTAGAGTTAGGTGCCCGTTGGGCTGCTAGGTAGCAATGACCTTTGCAGTTGAAGTAGCAATGATCTTTGCAGTGTGTGGTAGTGAACTCAGCGGTCAGCGCATCAGCTTGGCTTGTGTTAACCTGTTTTGTTGTATTTGCGGCGGGATCTATGTGGTTACCAGGGATAACTATCATTGTTGTTGTGTCTATGCAGGGGAATTAGCGTTGAACTCCCTGGTGCCGTGAACGTTTGTAAAACACCGTGACCTTATCTCTAGACATGCCACGATATTATGCACTGCCCATTTTGCTTCATGGGGCAAAAGCACTGATGAAGTTATTTTGCCTATAGCCCAACATGATTGATTGAAGGCAAAATAGCTCCAGCAGTGATTTTGCCTCATGAGGCAAATTACACACTGTCCTTTTCAGTATTTCTAAAGTTTATGAAATCTGGAAAATCGGATCACAATTAAACATTTGGCAGTGACTATTTTGTCGTCAGCAAAAAACACTGCTGCAGCTATATTGCCATGATTAGGCGAACTCAGTTGGTTGAATTGGTCATGTGAGAAGGGCAATATGCTTGGATTAGCATATCGTCCTTCTCATGTGACCTAAAACCCTTACCACAACTAAACAGTAACCATAAACCTTGAACCCTAACCCTAAATTCTAACCCCAATATAAAATGCTAACCCAGTGTTTTTCAACCTTTTTGCTGGAGCGGAACCTTCCGCATTTTTTTGCGTTGTTCATGGAACCCCATGCAATGACCAAGTGTCTATATTGCATAGAACTGTGGTTGCGAATGTGTCCAGGGCAATTTCGGTCTGTTTTGGCAGAACACCTGTGGGTATCGACTCGATAACCTTCCGGTCCCTTCAATTCTCTGGCATCCTTGCAGTAATTTGTGTTTTTCTTGCTGAATATTAAATATCACCAAATAAAATCTACTCAACTTAACACCTGCCAACCACTCACGGAACCTCAGGTTCCGAGACACCTCGTTGAAAAACGCTGCCCTAACTCAAAATGCAAACTTGTGTCTGGTTATCGAAATTTTAAAAAAAGAACATAAAGAGCGCTCCCAGCAAGTGTCAATGACACTTTAGCACAGATGACACTGTGTCATCTCTGCTAACAAAGCCAAATCAACAATGCTGAGAGTCGAACTGACGACCAGTGATAGCGTAACTCGACTCGAGTCACGTTGAAAAAAATGGTGACTCGACTCGACTCGAGTCACGTTTTTCACAGAATGACTCGATTCGACTCGAGTCATAGTCAATGACTCGAGTCAGAATCATTTGCAAAATTTCTGAGCTTCTGGTGGACAAGCCCGCAGTTCATTTGCACACAAAGAAATGAGTATTTTTTGTTTCAGTGATGATCAAAATTGGCACAAATTTTCTGTTTTGACTGTCTAGTCGTGCTAGCTACATTTTAAGGATCAAGTGTCCCTAACCTGCAAAGAGGTAAGCCTGAGACTTTGCTTTCACTGAAGGGGTCAGCAGGGCACAACAGGTTGACACCTTATCGCGGTTTAATGTAGTATTTGCACATCGTGATCATGGCAGTGGGCCTCGTACTGTTACTTTGAGTCTTTTCCAGATACCGGTGAAATGATTTAAGTTTTTCAGATTCAAATCCAATCCGAAAATTGTATTGCTTCCAGAATGCAAGTGTGCGGTTCCAGAATGCCAGAAGTGTGTGGTTTCAATCATTGAGAACCAGATATGATTCATATGCATCTTTCAAAATTTCAGCAAAACTTCTTGATGAATGTGACATAAGCAAGGTGCTCAACTGTTGGAAGTGGCCGCAAGAACTTATAGTGGAATGTTACAAATGTCCACTAGTGACATATTTCAAACCACGTGCTTGGCATTCAAACAGATAGTTGGTGCCACCAACCAGTTCTGTTAATGGGCAAAAATGGAAGGGATATTAAACAATTAAATAATCTCAGTCTGGTCAGTGGTCGCTTACAACTGCCGGGGTTAAGTCTTCCATGCTTGATGTGCAAAAATTGTTAAATGATTACCAGATTATTTTTCTTCAAGAGACCTGGTTGGCAAAACAACAACTTGATAATTTATGCGGTTTAGGTGTGTCACATTTTGCATTTGGGAGGGCAGACTATGACTTTAATGATGGCCTAGTTTTGGGTCGTGGTCATGGTGGAACTGCGATATATTGGTCTGAAAATCTTAAAGCTTCGTTTTTTTCAAATTGTGATGGCTCAATAATTGGCTTAATGTTTTTTAAAAAATTAGACTTGAGCTTATTTTATGTATCTACCATACTGCATTATAGCTAATACTGATTAATTTTAGCATACTTGGGCAAAATGAAACAATTATGTGAGGAGCTGCAATGCCCAAATATTTGTTTTGTGGGAGACTTCAATGCTGGTGCCACAAATACATTTGGTGGTTTGTTAGAAGACTTTTGTATGGAAAATGATTTTGTCATTTCCGATTATGCACTACTACCCCAGGACACATTCACACATATTAGTGATGCACACCACACAACTTCTTGGATAGACCATTTTGTCTCATCCTTTTCAGTGCATCAAGCAATGTTCAATATAGATGTGCTAACTGAGTGCATAATTTCTTATCATCGGGCTGTAGCAGTCAGTATTCAGTGCTCCCACCTTCCTGAATTTGATGATGAGGTGATGGAGCCCCGCCAAGTCTACTTGACTGGCTTAAGCATTACTACCATGAAAGCAAAAACCTACTTGATCAACTGCAATTACCCACAGAGGTTAGGCACTGTCAAAACTTTAATTGTACGGATGAGAAACATTTGGAAGAAATAGAAAAATTGTATACAGAGTTGACCAGTGCTCTGCTTGCTGCTACATTCTCTGCATTTAAAACAACAGGTAAAAAGAATGCAGGCAAATTTAACGTTCCTGGCTGGAACTCGGTGGTCAAATCAAAACATCAAATTGCAAAGGCAGCTCTCTGGCTATGGGTAACCTGCAATAGACCCAAGACCGGTGGCATGTACAGGAACATGACTAAAATAAAAAAGATTTCAAATGTTCACGGCGGTAATGTCGCAAAGATGTTGAAATACATAAGGACAATGGCCTAGAAGCCGCACTACAGGCTGATAAAACCAAGAAGTCATTTTGGCAAAAGGTCAACAACAAAAACAGATCCCCATCACTACCAACATTGGTGGAGGGGCAAATTGTGATTCAGATATTATTAAAATGTGCAAAGACTATTTCAAGGGAATATTAAACTCTGAAAACTCTGCCAATGAGTCTGCAGAGTCTGTGGAACACAGCAGAGACTGCAAGGAGAACTATCTGAGTCTTGAACTGCCCATGTGTTCTTTTGTTTCGTTGAGATCACTTCTTCAAAAGCTGTCCTTGAACAAGGCTCCAGGGTCTGATTGTATATCTTTAGAGCACTTGTTGTATGCACATGAATCACCGCGTTTTTTTCTCAGTGAACTGTTTAATATGTGCATTGTTCACGGGTATGTACCTAATTCCTGTTTAAAACAACAATAGTTCCCATATGCAAAAACAAGAATGGGAATATGTCTGACACATCAAATTACAGACCTGTGGCAGTAGCCGCAGTGGTGCCAAAGCTACTTGAACACTTCATATTATCTCTCCTTTCCTTGGCACCACAGACAATCAGTTTGGTTTTAATGCTGGAAATAGTACTGATCAATATACATTTTTGTTGAAGCAAACTGCTTCATACTTTGTTGTAACCCATGGTTCATCTGTGCATGCTGTGTTTTTAGATGCCTCGAAAGCATTCGATCGAGTACTACACATCAAATTATTTGAGAAACTAATTCAAAGAAAGGTGCCAATGTGTTTTGTGCGCATACTGAAACATCGGTACAAGGAGCAAACGATGCAAATAAAATGGGGCAAGCATTTTCTGAACCGTTTCATGTGTCTAATGGGGTTAGATAAGGGGGAGTACTGAGTCCATACTTGTTTGCTGTTTATTTAGATGATTTATCCACTGAACTAAACAACATTAAAGCAGGGTGTTATATTGGTGAAGTCTTATCAAATCACTTGATGTTTGCTGATGATATTTGTGTGTTTTGTCCAAGTGTACGTTGGGTGCAAAGAATACCAAATGTGTGCCAGGCTTATGCAGAATCGCTTAGGATTATTTTCAACTGCAACAAAACTGTTTGTATGACGTTTTAGGCTAAGAGTGCAAAAAGCACAGCCCGTTGTGGAAATTGAGTGGTCAAAATGCAAAACCTGTTAACCAATACAAATATCTGGGGATTGTATTGGATACTGAACTCTCAGATGACAAAGACATTCAGAGACAACTGCGATATCAATATTGTGCAGCAAACAAGCTGCGAGCCTCCTTTTCCCGATGTATCAATGCAGTTAAAAACGTACTTTTTTGTTCCTTTTGTACGCCCATGTATACATCACAATTATGGTGTAATTTTAGAAACTTATGTATGCAGAGATTGCGTGTAGCATATAATTTTGGATGCAGAGCTCTTTACCATCTTTCCTGGAGAACAAATGTTAGTAGCCACCAGGTTGAATGTAACATTCCTACCTTTGAGGCTCTGTTACGAAAAAACAGGTAGTCCTACCTGTTTCTCGAAAGATGCAGAAAATCTAACAACATATGGTTACGTGCTTTGATGCAGTCAGATTGTTTGCATTCGTCCCTATTCTTTGAACACTACAATCGCATATTACTCTGTGAATGAGTGATTAAACTTTGCAGTGTCCGTTTGATTGATGGCGTGTCATGCCACAATGCATTCGCATTTTACCTAGACTCGACCAATTTAGGAATTGGCGCACTACTCCGCAGTAGTGTTGTAACAAGTGTTACGGGCTAGCTAACCTTAGTAATAACGATGTGTCTGTAACCCCATGGTTCTGTCTTCAATGCAGTTGCAAAAAGTGTCTGTAACTCTATGATTCCGCCGGCTCCAACGCCTTGTACTGCGTTCTGTTTTGTTTGTTTGACCTGCGTTCTGCAGAGTGTGTGTGTTTATACTATGGACTTCGTGTCTGGTCATAAACAAATAAATTGAAATAAATCAAATTAAATTGCAAAATATGTTGCAAATACGAAAACCGAATCTTGTCTAAATCCAAATTCCTGCCACTGTTATTAGCATAAACCCGTGCGTCGACGTGATTACGCCACATAACGTTGAATTAGTAGCAGCAATAGAAGAGTTAACCAGGTCGAATGGGTAGGCTGATCTCAATTGCTATTATGCTGAGGATCGTCGGTTCGACTCTTTCTTTGGTTGGCTCAGGGTGACGCAGCACTGTGCCTGCAACAAATGGGCACCAACGTGTCGATGGCGGCAATCCACTGATGAAGGTCGTCTTTAGTTTGTGAAATGGGGAAGTAATTTGGTGACATTAGGTCTGTTACACCAAATATAGGCCTATCGATGAATTCGTAGCAGCTATTCAAGTGTGAAGGCTTGTGACTCTGAGTCGAAGGGCTTGTGCACAGGGATTGTGACTCTGCCTCGAAGGACTTGTGACTCTGACTCGACAAAAATGACTCGGGCACATCACTGGCTAATACTGAAGTTTTGTGTATTTTGTGAGGAAGCTAATACCTAGTAATCATTGTCAAGCACTGACACAGTAGCCTTCTATGCAAAATGTCATAAGTCATGCTCCCCAAAATACATCATTGTCGAATGGGGAATCTCTATTGCTGTTATGCCGAGGGTCGTCCGATCGACACTTTTGGTTGGCTCAGGGCGATGCACAATTGTGGCTGCAACTCTCATATTTAATCCAACTCAAATACAAATAAACAGTTTGAAAAGTAAATGAAGTTAACTTATGCTTTACTATTGCCTCACAACATCATAACAATTGACATCATAGAGACTTCAAAATATTCACTGTTAGCTGCAATGCATGGTGAAGCTCTGTTAAGCTTAGCAATAGCCTGTAAAATATCAAACCAGAAGACTAACAAGTATGAATACATAAGGCTCATTAGAACTGGGCTACACATAAAAAATGATAAAATGTGCTAAATGTTATAAGTACATGTAAACTATAACAATGATGAGTCAGGCAAAGGGATTGCATCAAAGAATGTTCAACCAATTGTGTAAGTTTGATGAAATGATACACAATAGAGCAGACTTGTTCCACTGGTCAGAGGCAAGGCTTACACTTAGACAAGCATAATAAACAATCTGAATGGACTTGAGAAACTCTTATCAATACAGTAACCTGCAGACCCAAAAATGAACAGAAAGTTGCGAAGCAGTGCAAAAGAAAATCATCAATTCCAATCCAAATCTGGTTAAGCAAAAATGATAACACCTAATGCCATTTATATATTGTAATGTCGCAAGATTGAAATCCAAATCCAAGTACATGTTCATCTCTGGTCATATTCATGCATTAGGCATGCAAAAACAAGGAGGTATATCTCTTGTTGTGATCGGAAAGCTCGAGTTGCAAGTGCGCAAAGTTTCACACTGTGGCAGCAAGAAACAATAGAGATCACCCGATGAGATCACTCCATTATTGCTTGTTCGTGCTACACGTATTCGTGTGTTGCTTTTCGCGCACATCTCATTAGTGGTGAATCGCACACTCAACGCAACGTCAACTGAGAGTTTGCAGCAACATCCCCTCCTTTTTGCAGCGAACCGCACGGATTGCACGTTCTTTTAGTGAAGGTTGCACCTGGCACGACTTTTACATCCTGGTCACAGCACCACATTGTTGCGATTGGAAAGCACGAGAAGCAAGTGCGTAAAGCTTCACACTGTGACAGCAAGCAACAATAGAAATCACACGTCGTTCCCGTTCTATCATTGCTTGTTTGCGTCACATATTTATGAGTGTCGTTCTTCACGCACATCCCGTTCGTGGTGAATCGCACATTCAACACAGTGCTAACCGAGAGGTTGCAACACTTGCAGCAAGGTTGGGTTAGACTTGTTGAAATGACTGAGAGTGAAAGAGACTAAAGTAAAATGCAAACTGTTTTCACAAAACTTAGATATAAATAACTTGCAATCAAACTTGCTAAAACAACATTGGGCACCATTTTCTAACTTACCAGGCGCCATTTTGTAGCATGTTGGGCGACATTTTCCAACTTACAGAGCAGCATTTCATAGCATTTTGGGCGCCATTTCATAGCTTTAAAAAGTCATAGGAAAAATGTGAAATTTTATTTGACTCGACACTGACATAAGCTTGCAAACCAATTACTCGAAGTGACTCGACAGTTCTTGTGACTCGACTCTGAATCGACTCGAAAAATTTTAGATGACTCTAACTCGAAGAGCTTGTGACTCTGACTCGACAAAAACAACTCAGGCACATCACTGCAGAAGACCACTCGCACAGCAGGAATAGACACTTCCCACTCGACTAGATCCACTGTACTGGGGCAAAACAGACACTAATTAAAATTTTGATGTAATTTAAATGATCACATTTAAACAACAAAAATTTTCACAGTCCGATCCAGTCCTGACCGCCCATTTTCAAAAAAGTTGCAATCTGACCCAGTCCTGATCCGGCTATAATTGGCTTCAGTCCTTATCCAGTCCGATCCAGTCCTGATCCGTGCTCATTTCTGCAGTCCAAGATTTAAGTATTTATTTCTAGTGCAGTATTCCTGCAACGAAATAAAAATCTTATTATGGCCATCCATGCAGCAACAAACAGCCTGGTGGTGAAAACAATGATAGATAAACTTAAATTAGAAACACTTTTTCTTTCTGTTGGTGCCAGAGGTGGACTAAAAGCGGAGTTTGGAGACCGCGGAGATGGTCTCCGCATGTTTTGCGGAGGCGGAGTCAAAAACTTGTTTGTTGGCCTAAGCGGAGCCGAGCAGGCAGAGTTGTACAGGAGCAGGAGTGTCGGAGTGGACTCCGGCCGGAGTCTTAACGATTTTCGAAAATAGGAGTGGAGCCGGAGTTGATTTTTTAAGGAAGGGCGGAGCCAGAGTGGAGCCGGAGTCAGTTTTTTATTAAGAGGTTACCATGTTTATTATTGATTATTATTATTGCAGATTCTTTTTTACAAAGCATGTCGTAAAATAACCTTCCAATGTACAATATTACTTCACAGGAAGTCTTAAAATTTTAATACAACTTGGATGTAAGTCAGGTTAGGTTGGTGAGTTTCATGTGTGTAAAAATTTGGACAATTTCTTGTTCATGGTGATACGTTAAAAATCTGTTTGCCAATAAAATTTAGCTCATAAAAAGTTTAGGCAGTGCCTCAACAACCAGCATATCCAATTTTCTGTTTCGAAGGACAAAACGTACCGTATCCCGCATCCAGTTTTCTGCCAGATATAAAACTGAGTTGGAGAACATCTCACTACCATCAACATGGTCGAGTGGGAAGTGACTAGACAATCCTCAGTTCGAGTGACTCATTTGTTGTATTTGGTTTTTCTTTTGATGTACTTACACAAGATTGTAAGTCAACATTTTTGGACTCCTCGTGATGTACATTTCGAAATGCAGACAAGTGTTGATAATTAAATTAAGCATTTGGACTAGGGTTAGGTTTAGCGTTTTTGGATTAGGGTTTTGTGTTAGGGTTTAGGGTTTATAGTGAGCATTTAGGGTTAGGGTTCAGTGTTCGTGTCTAAGGTTAGGGTTTAGGATTACCGTTTAATGTTGATGGTTGGGGTTTGCAGTTAAGGTAAATGGTTAGGATATAGGGTAAAAAAAATTATGGCCACCTTAATCCTTTATCTGAGAAGCAACTGACATGTATTGCAGTGATCAGCAAATTCATTTGATGTGGTTTTTTAGTCTTTTTAATGCGAAAACCGGAAACGGTCGTTTAGACACTGCCAAAAGTTCAGATAATTTACTTTAGAGTTTGAGCAGGAGTCAGAGTCCAAACCTTCAAAATGTGTCGGAGTCGGAACGGAGTCGTAGTATATTCAGCCGAAGCAGGAGCGGAGTCGGAGTCAAAAATTTCAGACTTCGTACACCTCTGCGAGGAGGAGGTCAAGTTTTTCCATTTTTCTTCCAAAGTTCAAACTCAATATTGTTTTCAAATTTTCTTGGAAAGATTAGTAGAGTTACTTCAAATATGAGCTTTACTGCCCAGCATTATTGTGATGTGATGTGATGTATTTTTGTCCCGGAATACGGACCGGGCAATCCTCGGCGATCAAAACGGCCGAGCAAACCTCGTAAACGTTTTTATTGTTAGAGCTGTGAAATTTTACCTCACAGGGGAGGTGTTAAGAGTTTTGTTTCTCGAATGCTGCTTGTGCAGGTTTGGCACAAATTCCGCAGCACCGATTGTTACATTGATTTGCCGGTGAATGATTTATTCCACGCCGCGAGTTAATTCGTTTTGCGCCTGCTCTACCTCCTTGTCGCACAGCTCTATTCTGTACTCGAATATTCGAACCGTATGCGGAACTGTCTGCTGCGTTTCCGTTATTCTTTCTCGAATAAAGTACATTGCATTTTTGTAAAAGGTGCTCCGAGTTTCTGAGGCTCTGTCAAGGAAAAGCACAATAGCCTACTTGCAACCGTTCTTGAATAGTTTACTTTTTACTACACAACTGTTTAAGATGGAACAAATCCTCAAGTTAGTTTGTTCAATTACATTGTTTGATCTTGATCCTTGAACGATCAATGCAATCAGTAGCTCAATAATGATAATGAACAATTTCACATCTATTCATGAACTTTCAAGGAGGCCGGAAAATATTCAAGGACAACAAAATGTTTTTCAAGCCAGCATTGATAGCAAATTCAAGGAAAGCCCTTGGCGCTCAACGATGTCTGGCAACCTTAGCCTTTCACCGTAGCACCTACTATAGGTTCTTGGAAAAAGAAATCGCCGCCACGTTGGCTTGTTTAGTATCTCTTCTTTAATTTTTATATTTTGCTTTTCTGACCGTTGGGCTTGAGCTAACAATGGGTACCTAATTTGAATACTTCATAGCATCTTTCCAGTCCTGAAAATCTAATGAATGATAAATTCGCATTTAATAAGCTCAGCTCTGCATGGTAGGAGAAATATTAACCCTGGCAAAAATTTTTGACTGGAATCCAATTCCTTGAAACAAGTGTGTACGAAGACGAGTCGTCTGATTACACAATGTCAATATTCGAAACTGTTCTTAGCATAATGATGTGAAAATGAACATGAAAACGTGAAATGTTTTAATAATTCAATAAAATATTTTTTAAACCTTGAAAATTCAGATATGTATTTTAGTTGTCTGCCATCCGCTGGGCAGTTTTGATGTTGGAAGCCTATCTTCCACAAAATTCGAAAGTAGGCATAGAGCTAAGTTCCACTTTATAGATAATATCTGACTCTGAGACCTTCGACGTTTCTTGTTTAAAACCAAGAATATAGTAACACGGCAATGAGATAAGTTTTAGTTCAGCAACTCGATTTTCTTGGTTTATAGCCAGAAAAGATGTTTTTTCTAACTGTTTGAAAATTTTATTTTCATATTGTTTTTACAGCAAAACATCCTTCAACTCAGTATGCAGATTGAAAATGAAAACCAACAAGAATACACTGTTTAACGCAGTACACTGACAGGGCCGGCCTTAAGCCGATGCAACCGATGCAGTTGCATTGGGCCCCGCGCCAAAATGTTTGGGTAGATGGTTCATATTCGCCAGATACACCTTGCGCTTGAGTATTCAGTACAAACGCCATATAAATTTCATTGTTAACAACGAACCCTCTCGTCGGAACTGGCAAATTTCCTCTCGAAGGTTTGCCCCGCACCTAGGTCTTGCATTGGGCCCCGCGCCCAGGTCTTGCATTGGGCCCCGCATCTGCTAGGGCCGGCCCTGCTCACTGTATTCTGCTTATACAAAGGCTGAAACAGTTTACGAAATACTTTGACTTTGTCAAAAACATCATTGATAAACGTTTAAGTACAATCTAGCAAACGCATTGGTTGATATTATAGAACCGAATCCAAATTTTGTTTAATAGTTCGGTGCCACGGAACTTGAACAAGAGGCTAACAAATGAAAAGCGAAGCGAAAAATAACAGTTGCGATTTTTGTCTTTCCCGACGCAGAAAATCCAGCGTACTTCAGTTTCTTCGGAGCGAGAGGTCCGAATGTTCTCGTGACAAAAACTTTTTTTGGAAACTAGGCTATGATACGAGTCTTTATATGGAGCCAAAATTATGGCTCAAAAACCAAAAATTGGTAAAATTTCAACTCCCACAAAAGGTAACCATGGGTATTTTTTAACCCATGGCCGTAACGCACCAACAGATTGAGCTAGAGAGCTGTTCAAACCTACTGAAGATGTGGAAAGTCTTGCAGTTTGCAATAAAAAAATATTAGATTTAGATGTCGGGTTTTTTTGTTGATGTCGACATGATGGAAGTATGTTTATGCACATTTTGTTTACATTTGGATGACGTCGTCATCCCCTGGGAGTCGACCAGCCGATTTCGTGGCTCAAAGTTTTATTGCATTCTGATACGAGTCTTTAGAGCAGGGGTTCTCAACCGGGGGAAATTTTGCCCCTGAGGTGTAAATTTTACTTATCCTGGGGGTAAATTCAATGATGCTGAATATACAATACTTTGTTTTATTCTACAGCGCTAGTGAGTAAAAGAAAAAGGTGGGAAAATTTTGCGTTAGGAAGCTGGCAAGGGGTAAACGGCATAAAAAAGGTTGTGAACCCCTGTAGAGGGTCTGATACACTTTCTCGCATTTCTGGTTCCAAAACTATTACCAAAATACCGCAAATTAAGTAGGGAAATCTCCGTAAATTCGTTAGGGAATTCCTGAAATATTTGGAATTTTTTGGCATAACCTTTGACCCAGAAACGCTAGAAAGTTGATCAAGGTCTCTGAAGACTCGTATTGTAGCCTAGTTTCCAATAAAACTTTGAGCAACTAAATCGGCTCAGTGCATCGGCAGATGACGTCATATAAAAAAACCGCAAAACCTACCCCAATCATGACGCCATCGACCAAAAATCCCAAACCCAAAATTTTAAATTTTTTTATTCTAAATTCCAAGACTTCTTGAGTCTTTAGAAGGTTTGAACAGCTCGCTAGCTCAATCGCCTGGCAAGTTGTGGCTAGCCAAAGTTTTCCCTGAGAGGGCAAATCATACCTTTTGAAAAACTATCCCACTTGGGACGTCACCCACATAGAACCCAAACCCAAACTTGAAAACAATTTGTTATCGGAATTAGAAGACATCCCGAATCCGCAAAAGGTTTGGACAGCTCTCTAGCTCAAGCGGCTGGCGAGTTATGGCCAAATATGTACCGGCCATAATAGTGGCTGGCACAAAACATAACCAGAAGATGATAAGGTTTGAATGATTGCCATCAAAGATTAAAACATCCAACCGTATTATTTTTTCAGACTATGAAGCTCGGCTTAAAAAACAAGTCTGACATCTGAACTTTACAGAAGACCGATCTGTAATAATCAAGTACGTTACTTTTCACGTTGTTAAAAATAAAGAAGTTGCAATCAAGTTTGTCTGTGTTAAGATTCCGGGTGACTCACATTCAGGCAAGTTTAAGTGAACTTAAGCTTTCATGATAATCTAGCCTTGGTAAATATCGTCGAACCCATTAGAAATACGATTTACCTAAAACGGTTTCGGTCTTTTGTTTATGTGTAAACCACGTGTAACCGAAAAACTTGAAATTACACATCACATGTTTTTCTGGACAGTGTGAGGAAACAATTTTCTGACCAAGTGAAATACCTTGGTGTGTGGCTAAATGCTTCATTGAAGGATGATGCTGATGACATTTAGAGACAAGTGAAATCACTATATTGTGCAGCAAACAAGCTTCGAGGCACATTCGATCAGTGTTCTCCTGCACTATAAAACACTTTATTTCGTGCCTATTCTATGCCAGTATATGCTTGCCAATGGTGGAGCAAATACACACAGACTAGTATGAAGCGCTTACGCGCTCCTTGCATTGATCGTGCCTGTGATGTGAACCACGAGTCTGCAATAAATGAATCATTATTATTATTATTATAATATCCAATGATATATGCATAAATAATTCGAAATTAATAATATGCATACATTTTTTCACTTCTCTTGCTAGCCTTAAATGTACCTCTTTAGATAGGCAAATGTACCCCCAGGGGTACATGTACCCCAGTTTGGGAACCCTTGGGCTACGCTATACCCAGGAGTGTTTTGCGTGTTATCAAAACTGTTCTTCTTCTTCGTTTGAGCCAGTTCTTTCAATCCACTGCTTGGTCGCACTAGATCTCGGGGCAGGTGATGTTGAGCAGCCATTCAATTGTCTCATCATGCAGAACCGTCAGGCCGTATAGTCCATTGTGCATTGCTTGCACAAATCAAAACTGTTGTTTGTTACTTATTACGAATGAAAAGCCTGCTTCGCTGATCCACGTGTGATTTCTATCGTTTTTAAATTTTGATTAAGAATCATAATGGAAACAATCATTTGTGCTGTGTTTTTGAAAGAATTTCCACATACTTTTTGCTGTTTGTTTCATGTAAAAATTTGTTACAAAACAAACGCGAATACTTAGATTTTTGTGGTTGTCAAATCTAAAACAGATAAAATCGCAATTCTGTGTCTTTCAGGATGTTAGTTTCAAAATTTCATATTAGTTGGCCTTAGTATTTCTAGCCAACACGTAACATCTATGATTTTACCAGGTGTTCTAGACGGTCTGCAGCCAGTGGCGTAACTAGAGGTTTGAGCCAGGGGTTCAACAATTAGTTCAAGGGGGTCCACTGGTCACCGTAGTGCGGCCCACTAGCCAAAAGTCAGAAAAACGTTAAGAAATTATAGTGAATCTTTGGATGACGTGGATGTCCATATTAGATACAAAAGAAAACACTCCGAAAAAACAGCAAATTAAAGAATACTAAATATCAAAATGTCAACTATAGGGGGCCCAGTTTTTACATTTAGCTTGCCAGGGGGGCAGCTCACCTTCTTGCCCCCCATCAGTTACGCCACTGGCTGCACCCCTCCCTGGAAAACGCAAGGCAAAAGATTCCCCCTAATTCGCCTTACGTTTGGATATAGTTACGAAGATTCACAACACAATCATTTTTAGTGATTCCTGTACCACTTTGGCTCAACTTTGCCTAGTAATCCAACAAAACCAATGTTTCGCTCTTTTCTAAGGACGCCGCTTATGCGATGACGTTTTCAGCACACTTGACGATGAATTTGGCGGTTTCGGGGCTGTCTTCGGTACAGCTCTAAACGAAATAAACCAAGCAATTGGCAACAAGAAACATGTTGGAATATCCGCCTGTCGCAAGGAGTGTTTGTTATTTTGACGATGAAATTTTTGAAAAAACGGGGAAATGAGATCTTGACTGGTTTTTACTACCTGCATTTCTTGAATATTGAATTTTATAATTAGATATTTAAAAGTGCTATTACTAGTACTTTGGGAATATTAGCGGCATTGGATTTAAATCTGGTCGCCAATCTCGGACTGCGGAAATGCAGCCTTTGGTTAGTCTGCACCAATGCAGCTTGCAACAGTAAACTGATGAGCTGTCTATAAGGGTTGGCGTTTGAAGATGGAGGGCAGCATTTGGTTGAGATCATTCTTGGACAACAAAAGGTGTGACTGATTGAAAACATTTAAATGAAAACTTTTTGAAGCATGGGAATTGTGGCAAGCATATAAATAGACCTTTCATTTCTTGGTACGGTTAATATTCCAGCTGAAATTGATTCAGGATACAAACTTTTACTGGAAAAGCATAACAATCAAGTTATAAAAACAGAGAAATTTTGTCTAAAATCATGAACTGTTTAAAATTTTGTGGAAAATTTGAACTTCCTTTGAGAGGACATGATGAAAGTACCAGCTCAAGAAGGAAGTAGCTGTTGGTCTGTTGGCGGTAACAAAAATGGGTAGGGAAGATGGGGCACAGTCGTCTTTTTTGATTTATTGAAAAAGTTGAACTTTGAAGTTTCCACGGTGATTTAGTCTCATGCCAACCGTAGTACTGAAGTGAATTTTGCCTCGATAGGCAGCCGTTGTTATGAGTTACAGAGCAAGTTGCGTTTTTGCTACCTAAAAGTAATTTATAAAATCGCATTTAGATTTGGGTTTTGGCCACGTTAATCAACATCTTCTGTTCTGAATTTATGTGACGTTGTAGTCAGGGCAGTGCAACATTATTTGATAATGCCAGATTTTAAACTCTTTATAAGTTCAGTTGGTACTTCTTCATTTTATTTTTTAGATATGTATGGGGCACATCTGACAAAAAAAATGGGACACACTCAACACATTGCCACTAGGTCAGTCTAAACAAGGTAAAGCTTGAGGGGTTATATTGGAATGCAGTACAGAATAATTCTAATCTATGAGTAGTTTTAGGTTTCTTATGTGCTTAGGGGCACATTATATTTGTATGTTAAAGCAGGAATTTCAGCATAATGCATTGGTTTCATTTAATTTTTGGTAATCATACAAATTTGTTTTGCCATGCAGTGATAGTGGGTAATTAGAATGTGAAAAAAGTGGAGAGGTAGTCAGCAAGCGCCTATTTTACATGGGATAATCACGTGAACATTATGCAATGCATGCAACCCAACTTCTTATTGACCGGTCAGGTCTACCCCATGCTCATGTCGAGTGTGCTCCAGGCATGGGGGCGCAATTTTTCAGCTTAGTAACTCGAACGGTGTAAATGTGAAAAAATTTATAGATTTTCACAACAAGACTTTCGACACATACAGGGAGAGTATCCACAGCATGTTGGAGGCAGTTGTGAACAATATGAGCTGCACATCCGATC
>Ga0210059_1006464_pt1 | contig 18778 bp, 9 predicted proteins | sample Ectturendosymbi2_FD_188042 | JGI IMG/M metagenome (GOLD analysis project Ga0210059, IMG submission 188042) | Ecteinascidia turbinata endosymbiont from Florida, USA - Sample 2 (SPAdes) (version 2) | ecosystem: Host-associated > Tunicates > Ascidians > Unclassified | place: Key West, Florida... | reverse complement strand
CATGCGCGGACACACGAAATCCCTTGACGCGAATGACAAGTTGATACAAACCAGATCTCACGTACGGAATGCAATAGCGAGTAGGGAACGGCAAGTCGTAATGCGAAAAGTTAAATCCACTATAGCTATAAATATAAGCCACATATTCCAAATTACACATTTTTGCACATAGGCCGGCACTTGCGAGAGGGCGGTGGTTTTGGATTTGCATCAAACATACCATAACTTACTCGCGGGTGTCTATGCGAACTCAGAACAGTATGGAAACTGTGGGGTTTAAAATAAACGACGTGTATACATTTAATGTATACAATCCACCATGTAATAACCTTGACGTGACGTTATTAACTCAAATGGCACCACATAGGAAAGATATTTTTGTGGAGGTTTTAACAGCCACCACGAAATGTTGGAAAGCTCTTCAACGGACACAAGTGAGAAGTCCTTAGCGCCTTGCATTAGAAGTAGCGATTGGGTTGTGCTGAATACTTATACTCTAACTCATTTTTTCCTATTGGTTTAGGTTTGTAGAACATGTACTGGACCTTAGTATAGCCTCAAATTCCGTTGCTGGTTCTGTAATTCTTCTGAAGTTACCAATGCGTTTTTAGGTAGTGACCATTTCATTTATATCAGTCTCAATCATGTACAATCTAAGATCAACACATCACCACATAGATGGAATTTTTCAAATGCTGACTGGGCCGAATTCAGCAAACTTTGTGGACAAAAGTTCTCTTCAGATAGCATTAATTGTCTGTCTGCCACGCAACTGTATTCCGCTTTCGAAGCTAACCTGCTTGAGACCGCATATTCCTCGATACCTCACACAAAATATTCCTATAAAATTACCGTTCCCTGGTGGAACAAGAACTGCGAAGTTGTCCGCCAGAAGCCCACTGGATGTAATAGTTTTCCAAAGATGCAGAACAAAAGCCAAAAAAGTAACAGCTACTGGAAATTAAACAATGATCTTGGCGTAGTTACTGTACTTCAGCAAATAGTAACACAAGACTTTCAACAGTTTGGAAAACTATTGTGAGATTTTTTGCTTCAATGATGTACACTCGCATATCATAACTCGAGAAAAGTGGCTTCATGGCTAATAATTATGATCTATGCCTGGGTCTCCAAACTTTTTTTACGAGAGGGTCACGTAAGCTATTACACAGCACTTCGAGGGCCAGACATCTTAGATGCGTAATGTGATTGTTGCGGGATATGTTACATTCTACGAAATAAATACATTCTTTATAAATCTCTTATTTTTCATTGTTGACAAAATGTATTTGCGGCCGGAAGAAATGGTTTCGTCGGCCGGAATTGGCCCGAGGGCCGTAGTTGGGAGTCACCTGATCTAAGCTAACATGCTGGGAAGTCAGCGTCAAGCAGTAAGCTCTTTTATGGGTCGTCCAACCACCAGCCTTCCCTCGAAGTTTATCGAACTTAGAATAAGAAATTTGCAAATTTACTCTTGAAAACAGACCATTTGGTACACGCATACACAATTCTTTCTCATTTTAACGAACTAAAGGCAGTAATTAGAGATACCAAAAATACTGTTCCAGGAAATGGCAACACATGTTATGAAATATTTCAACATTTATCAGATCATTCTCTTCAAATTCTGTTGTTCTTGTTCAACAAACTATTGGTCACTGGAGTAGTACCGCACAGAACTGTCGTCAGAAAGTCTTCAATAGGGCACTTTACACGTTTGTGCAGGGGAGCTTAACATTCTAAAATTTGACAACAACTTCACTGATTTATTGTGTTTCATATTTCAATTTTTGGGGGTTGAATCTTTGTTCGGGGGGATAAGCCCACCAAAGCCTCCCCGTGGAGACGGGACTGGTACCACAGCCATGGCTGCACTCATTACAATTCCAGTTCACAAACAAAACGAATCGTCATATCTGCCATTTTCGTACAGACCTATGTCATTGGCCAGTAATGCCTGCAAAATATTGAAAAAATCAATTTAATTGGTACTTGGAGCCGGTGGCGTAACCATGCAAAATGGCCCCCGTGGCAAAGTTTAAATGTGCACCTTTATTCATACTTTGAATTTAGATATAGGCACAATTTTTATCAAAGATAAACCATGAACAAAATAAATATTTTAAAATAGAAAGTACATTTTCAGCAAAAAAAATTATAAATTATCCATAAGAACCATACCATATTTGTGTACTCCTTTTGTCTTATTATAAGGAATATCAAAAAATCGATATATTCAAATAATAAATTACCATAATTTATACATAGTATTGTCTGACGAAATTGTAAAACTTGCAAAAAAATCACACAATATAGCAAACGGCAATTTCTTTCAAATTGAATCACATTTAATTTAAATGGTACAATAGGTGATGTGTACAAGAGCAACGCCACGTTTAAACGTGCGACAGCCAAACCATTGGACAGAAAGAGCTAGCTCTAACCATGACCTACAAATCTCTTATTCCATGGGTTATCATTTTTGTTCAACTGGTGCGGTCGGTAACGGTATTCTCTGCTAATTTTTCGAGGACCAACTAAGATTTTCTTCCATAGTCTCTGTGAGGGAGCATTGTATTTTGCCTATCAGACATTTGTGGCCATCGAAGAAGTTTCGTAAAGAAGGAGTGGGCCGCAGCCAAGGGCGGATCCAGCCAGTAAGGTTAGGGTGGGGGGATTTCTGTAAGATTTGGTAGTCAAGTCTCATAACCGCTTCGCTACTGTAAGAGAGATGAAATATACTTTACAACACTGCTGTGACAAAACAATGGACGACAAAATGGCCTTATATCGCGAATGATGCTTTCCGAATTGTAAAAAACAATGATGAATGAAATCACTTTCGTAGATTTAAGGGGGGCGATCGCCCCTGGATTCGCCCCGCAGCAGTTTTAAGTAATTTGTCAATCTGTGGGAGCTTAACAGCAGTTTAAGCTGTTATTTGGGTAACAGCTAGATTCTGATAGCCACAGACTTAAACTCGTTTCAAGTAAATTCTGACTACTATCTTCTTGCCTAAAACGTAGCAGCACGGCCACGGACTGCTGAGCCTTTCTTATGGTGTGAAGAGCTTTTGCAGATAGGGCAAGCGAGTGTTCTTGTTCTGTCACAATGTCTAACCACAGTTTTGTCATAAAGCCTTGTTGTGCTAGCGCAACACGCCCCACTTAATGCCTTGGATAAGAGCGTTGTATTGATGCAGCTTTGAACTTGGTGCTTGTATGGGGCACAAAATAGAGGTTCAAGAAACTGTTAATCAAAAATTTTAATTTTTGCCTAACATATTTTTTTCCCCCGTTAAAGTTGTGCCCATCGTATGAGCTATTCCTGGCATACCCCAGTTAGTACGCCACTTACCAGAAAGCAACAATAAAGATCGCACGCCGTGATCACTCTATTATTGCTTGTTCGCGCCACATACATATGGGTGCTATTTTTCGCGCAAATCCCGTTCGTGTTGAATTGCGCATTCAACGCCGCGCCGACCGAGGTGGAATTGTAAACGGGTCTCATTTTGAAGCCTGAACCCGGTCCGAGCCCGACATTTATTTTTGAAGCCCAATTTTAACCCGAAAGCCAAATTTACTGAGTAAGTTCAGATACGCGCAACTGCGGGGTATTAAAAAACGTAGTGTACATGTATAGCTGCAGGTACACGGTTTTATCACACCCAAAGTAGCAACCACCTTGACAAACATTAGCTTAAACAAGCACAGACTTAGCTTGTTAGTCAACAATAACACAGCGGAATGTAATGTTTCTCCAGAAAAAAAGAAACTATCACGAAACTATCTTCGATGACGCCATAGGCATAACAGGAACTATCGAGGATAGCGCTATAGGCATGAAAAGCCGGTTTGTCGGCCATCGTTTCCTAAAACAAGCCAAGAATCGCGTGAGTGATTGATCTTTTCGAAGCAAAGCTATCACCTGCTAATTTCCTCACCGCTGGCGCCTTTTCAAAAAGAGTGTGAAACTAATCCGGGACGAAAACAAAAGAACGCAGCTGTGTTTGCAAATAGATGTAGCCGAAGAAAAGTCAAAATCACTTCACCCACAGAAGTCACCGCGGTGAGCACAACAAATGTACGTCACGAAAGAAAACGATCGTTGCTCTGAATGTTATAAAAAAGTTTTGTATGCAGGCCCGAATTCGCCCCGAAACATTTTGACAAACTTAAGCACGGCCCGACTTACAACTCTGGACCGAGAGGTTGCAACACTGCTTCTTCAATAAAATGATGCTTAGACGATTATTAGATAAACTTTTATGTGCAACTGGTGTCAAAATACCGTACGGCTGTGGAAATCGAGCTCAAGCTAGGGAATTACATAACCAACTGAAGTATTTTGATTAGGTAACGCAACTGCGATCCTTTGCGCGCTTGGGTTTCAAGTGATTGTAAACTACTTCAGTGTTATTAAACAAATTTGAAACAGCATATTGTATATTGCTGAACATGGACTGTGGAATATAGCAAAAGACACTTTAGGGAATACGAACCTAGAATTAACTATTCTTCAAGAAAACGTTCCCTTACAGTTGTTGGCCTAAAAGTGATCTTCAATGGCAGACTACATTAGCTTCTATTCCCTTTTACCTTCAAATGGCAAGTTAAGAAAAACTTACATGAAAAAGACCCATAATTATGTATTTAAGCAATATTTCGCTTTATCAAGAGCAAAATGCTGTTTTGACTAGTTTTAGTAATTTGTACAATGTGAGTTTGTTGGTTTTTAATGTATCTTTGCTTTTTTTGTTTGTAATTCTTTCGTGTGCACATCCCAATTTTTCTGCATAAATTTGCACCCCATAGTTGTTTTTGTTTCTTTTGTACCTCAACAATTATTTTTTTTACTTTTTTATTTTTCATACTTTCTTCAAACACTTTTTGACCACACCAAATTTATTCAATTGAACTTGATCCACGGCTTTGTGTACATAGGCATGTTCTCTTCATCTGTAAACTTTCTTCACCATGTTCTGTGTTTGTTTATTTTTGTAACTGTACTTATTTTATTCCAATTGTCATTTTTCAAATCTTCTCAAAAAGTGGTAAACGGAGTTGGTTTTGCTAGATGACCGCCATGGTCCTTCACCAATTCTGTGTGACACAGTAACACTCATTGTTTACAATACATTGATCAGTTATTTTGCCATTGTGTCTTCATTTATTTTAATCTCCACTGACAATGGTTATTTTTGCATGATGACTCTTTTTATTGTTTCTGTTTATTAGCTGAATCACATAAAACAATAAGTCAATCAGTCAATCCAACACATTTTGAAACTACGGCAAAGAACGGGATATCAGTTAACGAAACGTCAAAGCAATTACAACAGTGCTGAGAAAGTGGCATTAGAAGCATTGATCAATCTGCGGCAACCGGTGGTGTTTGCAAACAGATGCTAATCGCTCAGGAAGCGAATTTGCGTATGTTCGCGTATACGTCACATCCATAACACTGTAATAAAGAATGAACCTTGGGTACAAGAAACATCTGATTAGAAAATTGTGAAGTGTACGATTGAAAATCTCTTATGACTTCTGACTGCTACTAATTGGGGTGAAGCAAAACAATCGTTGCTAAACATATACAATGCTTGTATGCTCTTTGATCGTGTACAGCATGGAAGCAATTTTCTTCTCATCGGCATCATCAGTAGGCAAATTCAACATCATCCTGTACGAAGCGTTAGGTTTATGTGCGGGAGCAGTGAGAAGTACTCCTTCGATTTGCCTATTACAAGCTAGTGGAGAATTGCCAATTCACCTCAAACAAACAGCAAGATGCTGTGTTTAAAATATAAACATCAGTTCCCAGTTTTGTAGGGTTGGAATCAGGTTCCCAACCAGGGGGAAACTGAGAAATTGCCCCCCGAAAATATCAGCTGGTTGCGGCCCTGGTTGTGATCTTTGCAGACAGCATGGAAGCTTTAAAAATCATTAGCAAAGCGGACGGGAAAAAACATGGACTTATAGATTTCATAATGATTATACTCTTACATTCAAATGTCGCATCTATGAGCAAATCATTTGCTTCAAATTTGAAACTTGTTTTATGAGATGTAAGTTTCACTTACCTTTTTTCAGAGTCATTGTCATGCTACTTGCCTTGTTGGTTCTTATATCATCTTTGTTGGAGTACATCAACATGCAGCAAGCAGAAAAACTGAATGATGTTGATAACTCACAGATTTTTTCTGATGGATCCCCGAAGCTGCAACAAAAGTACAGTAAGTTCAGTGTTGAGATAAAGCACAAAAGAGCTATTCCGGTGTTCACAGGAAAAGTGTCCTCTTTTGCGACAACATCTTAAAACAATTTTTTTAAGTGTTGTTATTTAGTTCGGGCCTTGTTTATACCAGAGATGTACAGGATTCAGTGCTACGGAGTCGTCTCTCTCCAGAGTTTGATATTTTTCTCGAAGCTTAATTGGAGCTAAGGTTAGCTCGAATATCAATTTGTACTATCTGGATAACGGATATATCCGGATATTTGCGTTTTAACTAACCGGTTAACCGGATAATACCCGCTAATAGTCAAACAATTGATTTCAAGAGATTTGCGTGATGAATTGATCATGACACAGTTTTATTGTAAATATACACACATGCAGTGTGGGAGCGCGAGCATATATGAAGAAAATCATGCATTTTCAACCTTTACTGATTCTGCAACGCATTTCTTATGAAGCACAACCACTGGCGCGACGAGAGAGGCGCTGGGGTTCCGGGCAGCTCCTTCTCGCGGGCGGCAAGTTGTTCCAGTTTTGTGCGTAGCCCTGAAAAACTTGAAAATGTGCTTGTGTAGTGAACACATAAATAAAATATTTCCTCAAAAAAACTGAGTTAAATCCATGATGCTAAACTGCCCCTGTGTTTGTATTGAGACCAGAGTTTCTTCCAACTTACTTGGATGGCAATTGCCCTCCAGTCCCTGCACCTTTTCCCCGTTACCAGCCAACGCCATCTCCCTCCACCCTAGTCACACGTACTTTGAACAAAGGATATAGATGACATTCGACCGCAAGCTAGCAAATGTCGCTGGTCCGGTAGTTCAAGGTTAAAATTGCTCCTTTCCAGTCAAAATCTGATAAACAAGCCCTGCTTGAAATCACTATAATAGTCAAAGTTATCTTAATCGTTTTTTTCAAATCGTTCGATCTTCAGCAACGTCCCAGCGGCACATCATCTAACACCCATCGGCGTTGGCAGCAAACATTTTTCACTTCTCATGCTGTTGTTTAATATTTAGTTGAAGATCTTCGATAAACAATTGCGGCAAGCCTATTCATTAGGTGGTTTATCAACATTAAATTTTAGCGGGTGAAGTGAAGATCTCTGCAAAGGTTAATTTGGTTAGTTTCAATAAAACTGATGTTTCTCTGTATGATGTTTCTTGTACGTCACGGTGTTGGAAAACCACGTGCTTGCAGAGAGAGTGCAGTTGCTATATTTGCGTGGGTAATTTAGAGCTTAGATTGTAGGCTTGAACTACAAGTAGAGTGAATCAGTGCCAGCCGGCAGGCAATGTGAGTTTCGTCAAAGATATGACTCCATTGTTCAACAGTACACTCAAGATTTGCAGTCGTGGCAAATGTCATTTTAACAAGAAAATCTTAGAAAATGTTTTGCTCTGATTTTGATAAATCAGAGGCTACCGTCCTTAGTCTGAAACCTGACGTAAGGTCAAACGCAGTGGCGTAGCTAAGGGGGGCTTGGGGGGGGACGGTCCGCCCCTGGCGGCCTTTTTATGGGGCGGAACTATGGGCTATGCTGTAGGCTATAAACTTGCAAAGGCTGTATTGAAATAAAGGTGGTTTTAATGTCGGGACACTACTCGCAGTTGAAGGACGTTTTTGATTTTGAGTAATTTAAACTGTGGCATGTGCATTTAAGCGATTGTTAGCTTAGCCAAACAATAAACAATCGTGTATCAGGGATGTTGCATCAATAGGCGTTTTTTGCATGGAGCTGCAACACGGTTTTCAACACACTTGTGAACCTACTTGATGTCAAATTTTACTGACTCACTACACGGTTGATTGATCGAATGTTGGATCGTTGTTGACGTTTGATCGTAGTCCTTATATGACGTTATAGAACTTAATAGGAATATGGTGGATGCCTGTGGGCAAACGTGTGGTTGTGGTGAGCTTTAAGCTTTTGCAAGTACTCTTATACCTGCGAATAAAAACACATTGTTGGGTCTAAAAAACATTTCTGTGTAAATCTAATAAATGTGTAGTTGGATTTGCGCTCGTCAAAATAGATTTCCGTGTGTGTGGATAAACACATTCTAGCTCAGTATTCTTCATCAGGGGTTCCGTGGATCCCTAGTGTTCCGCAAAACATGTAGTTAGGGTCCGTGAAGGTTCCTAGTTTCTAGGTTCCGTGAGGAATCCTCGTTTTTTAGGGGAAATGATTTCTTGCTTCAATATGTTGATGCGTCGTTATGAAAATTTAGATCACCGTGATCTATCAGATTCCAAGTAGGCCAGTTCGTTGCGCAGGAGGTTATGTGTAGTTAATAACCGAAAAAGAAATATTGACAATAGTTGTTGCGTCGCTTGTTGTTCATTTTTGTGCAGTTAAGAAGAACGTTATTGTTGCATCACGGTCATACGATGTTGCCGTTCACAGTTGAGAAAGAAGGCCCCCTTGAACTTCTGCAGTTTATTCAAAAGTATAATCTTGGGAACTCTGTTCCAAATACAGTAATAATGCTGCGGATTTTCCTCACAATTCCCGTTAGTGGTGCTACCTGTGAGAGGAGTTTTTCAAAATCAAAACTGATCAAGAATTAGTTAAGATCTAGTCGGAGCACCTTACGCTTGAGAAATCTTGCCACACTGTCTGTAGTGCAACAATTGACAGATAATATAAATTTTGAGATTACCATTGATGAATTTGTCAACAAAAAGGCAAGAAAAGTTGCTGTGTAGAAAATTGCAGTTTTCATTTCAGAAACAAAGATAGTCGTAATTTTTATGCTTTTTTTACATGTTCCCTAAATGTCATTTTTGCTCTTTGTTTTACTTGCAATATTTGAGTTTTTTGGTGTGTATTTAAAACATATCATATTTGAGCGTGTGAGAGTACTGTAATATAATAGTGGTGCACAAACTAGTTCAATATATACAAAGCTTTTTAAGAGGGAGTCACTTTTCAATACGTATTTTTATGGGCTTCGGATGCGCTAAACTCAAGGGCCGCCCCGGGCAAACCACACCCTAGCTACGCCACTGGGCAAGCGATATGTTAGTAAGGGCAAAGGATATTTAGTTGTGACAAACGACATTTAGTTATGATTGTGGTGGGGACTTTTATAACAAAGGACTTTAGCCGAAACAGTTGCACAACTTAGTAATAGCTGTATTGAATCAAGTTTTCAGTGCGATTACCGTCGAACTTAAGATGTTATAGTCACTTCTGTGCATTAAAAAGGCGGATGTCCTACGTTGCAGGGTTTGGCAATACAGATTTCGAAATAGCCTACTGAGTAGACGGCAAACACCGGGCCGCGGCCCGGTGCCGGCCCGCTAAGAAATTGTTACCGGTCCGTGCGGAACCAAGGCCAAATTGGTCCAAAAGTAAGTGGAACGACTGACATAAGGAACACAAATGAACACCATAATCCCTACAGGTCGGGGCATCTTATTGGGGAAAGCAAGCCCAGATCTCTCACTGAATCAGTGCCACGATGACTTACGAGTTGTAATAAATTAGCATGTGTCAAACATTCATTATTTTATTCAGGGCCGGTCCGCAAAATATTGCCAGGCTGAGACCGGTCTGCAGCGCGAAAAAGGTTGCCGAGCCCTAGCCTACTGTACGAGTATGAGTCTGTTGCTAACGGATTAAACGTAATGAGTAAAACTATGTACATGTAATCGGAAGAAGCCCAGCCCAACAACTGGACCAAGTTTGCAGGTCACAATAGAGGCTTCAACGCAACACATCTCAACCAGAGCCGCTTTTGAGTCTGTTTGACAAATTTTATCTAAATTGGCCCGCACCGCGATGGAAGTAATATTTGAAGCCTTTTATAATTCTAAGAGAAACAAACCACTGTTGAAACGTTAGGTGATCATTAGGGCAACCAGTTTTTTGACCTATAAAATTTAAAGTTTTTACTTTATAATTTACAATTTGATTTTATTTTGATCTACAAAGTTTCTGAGTTTGCAACTGCAAAACAATTCAGCGTTAGGTGTTGTGCTTTTAATCCAGAAGCATATTCATGCACTATACTTGGAAAATTCTTAAGATTTGTTTGTTTAACTGTAGGGATGATATATTGATAAGTACATCAATAACTACAGTACTGAGTCAAACCTGAGAACATCATAAAGTTGAAATGAAACACTATGTGCGCAATGCATTGAGTATTTATCAGATCAAAGCACTGTGAGACTATGTTTCTTGCCTCAACACGAATAGCCTTCGTAAAATTAAATCCTTCAATAGTGAGCAAAACAAGATTATCACGCCAGAACTCGCAAAAAAAACACTATCATTACAAAATTGCAACTAAATTTGCAAAAGCATATCAATCACTGTTGTTGTAGTTTCAATAAAATATCGACAAGGAGAAAAAAACTGTGCTTCAAGATAAGTTCGACCTAACGATAAATTTTGACCTAAGGATAAATTTTGACTTTATTTTGACCTAATAAGCTCGCAGTTACTTATGGTATCAGCGCAAAATTTGGTTTCTGGACGTTTCATAAACTTTAAAAAGGTAGAACAAATTTTACGTTGTTGACTTTTGGTTTCCGTAGTGATCATACAAAGTTTCTTTACGTTACTGAGATTATAATATTAAATTTATTATTATAGCCTACTATATGCAGTAGGCTATATATACTTTGTTTTCGTTTAAGATGGGATCCTACACGAAATGTAAACATATCTTCATCTGTAAAGTAGGTATCCCACCATCACTGCTCTAACTGGGCCTCGCAGTAAGACAGTTTCTGTGTTATTTATTTTTATCCCCTTGCCTAGAATGAGTAAACGATTGAAGCTAAGTTGTGAGGCATACCGCAGACTGAAAACCAGCAGGGAAGTAACTTCAACGAAATATGCCGGATCCACAGATGCATATGAAAAAAACCAGAAAAAATAGGAAGAGCAAATGATGGGAATGCTGGTGAACGGGCAGAAAAGACAAGACCGTAATTGAGAATGAAAAACAAGACCCATTCAGTTTCTGAGTGCTTGATTCTGATGTTTACGATATTTTAATATTTCTTCAATTTTATTAAACACGAAACCAGTTCTTTCTTTTCAAATTACTTTGAGCAAATTGGAGGGGTGGAAAGGGATGCAATTTTACGGTTGGCCCCGCGCGACACTTACCGTTGCTACGCCACTGAGCACAATGTATCGATCATGGTGTCGTGTGAAGGAGACCAGAGTTAGTCCACACGTATTGAATGCCCTTTCTGCTTCCACAGGAGTGGGTTGGATAGTATAAGCAGAACGTCATAGGATATTTGAAGATTGGCAGATCGTTGAAAAAAGCGCAAAACGCATTAGGGGTACTTTTCTTTATCTGATTGACCGGCAAAAAAAATCCGGATATCGATTACCAAATATACTGTCGGATTCGGATAATACAACCCTGATTGGAGCAAGAGTGAATTTTGCAATAAAAAGCGGGTGCGGAGTTCAGAATACGAATTCAGGAAGCAATTTTGAAATTTAATGCGTCCTGCTGGCTACAGCTGGTCGCTTCATATTTATGTGTTGCAACGCACAGCAACTACTGCGGGAACTACCTTGTTTGATGCTGCAAGTTGCTTGTTGGTGACTTCGCCTATTGCAACTGGGATTGTGACCTATTTCAACTGCAGTCGCTTGATGGCTCGTGTGTCAGCTAAATTTTGACACGTGGACAAACGCTGAATTATCAGAGTTACACCGTCCGCTCATGTAGAGCAGCATTGTGATCAGGCGCTTAGCCAAAAAGTTTGATAGGGAGCGGGACAAACAACATCCAAGTCTCAACATTGAAATATTTAATGCCACTTGTTTTTACAAGAATTATCCATAAAACGTGCATTTTCTGACTCTTTTTCTGTGAAAAATTGTTCAGATTTAAGCCGGCAAATACAAAGTCTATTTTTATTTAATTGACAAATTTTACAATTTTTTTAGTAAATTTCCAAGCTTCTACTTTGGATGAAAGCCACCATTTGCTCGTAATACTTTCTTGCAAAAACGCTTGTGAAAACGTCGATGCTATAAATGCAAGATCAGCAGCATGCTTTTAGCAGCAAATATTGCAACTGAGTAAGAATTCGTCGTGACCGCCATTAAGATTGCGCTTTTTTATACTTACACGCTTCTGATATACACCAACACACGTTCAATCGAAGCCGGGCTTTCATTTTAGTCACATGTGCTCTACCGAGAAAATAGATTGCAAGCTATTTGTAAGTAACTGCAGTGTCAATACCCTCAGCACTTACAAAAACATCTCACTACTTACGTTAGATTTTGCTGCTGACTCTTCCCGTGCTAACTGAATGATTTCAAATTTAGTGTAGGATAGGCAATTGGCAATTAACATCAGGTGAAAGTTGTAACACCTTTAGACTATGCGTACTTGACAAAAACGTTTTTACTCGCAGGTAAGGTAATGTGAAATCATTGATGAAATGGTTAGGGTTCCACATAACTGTGATTGAACCGCCAATAGAACTGCCACAGTACATGTTTTATCATCACAAGTAAATATCTAGAATTCATACTATTGTTGCTAAACAGTGTCTATGGCCTAATTGCGTAATATAAAAGACTGAAATTGGATTGCTTCTTAGTTTGAGCTTCAAGGCATAAAACGTATATCACCGCGATATTCACGCAGTTAGTTTTAAAACTGCACAAAAATCTCCGATGTTCATTTAGATCACCGCCATATTCACGCATTTATATTTAAAACTGCACAAAAACAAAAATCTCCGATGTTCATTTACGGTAGTGGTCGGCAAACTGTGGGTCTCTTTAGCACTTTTTGTTGGACAGCGCAACACTTTCTGTGTTGTGGTTAATTGCGTGGGCTAAAACGTAGGCTACTTTAAAAACTATGCAACATTGATTTTTGACCTTAACATAGCAATATCATATAACAGGCACTGAATACAGCATAAGTTTGAAGTTGGGCCATCAAAAATAAGCATGGGCCTTTACTTAATTGCGACTGAAAAGGCGTTTTGGGCCATAAACGAAAGTTTGACGAGCACTGAATTAAAGTTACAGCTGATGCTGCAGACATGGGTAAGTTATACAGTGTTTGTACCACGTCAGCGTTATCAGAGAGGAATTGTGCAATGGTCCTATATCACCATTAAGTGGGATACTGCAAACTGGTGCGTTAGATACAGCTGCGAAAAGCGTTACTTCCTGTTTTGCTTTGGGTTAGTGATTGCAAGTGTTTAGGATTGTAACTTGTATTTCATTGTTACCAACTTCTACAGGCAGCAAACCTCAGGTGAAGGTCAGCCATGATGTGAATTCTCCAACATTTACACTGTACACAACATTAGATTAATCGTGGACAATTAGTAAACCATACTGCTTTGATCAGGTTCGAATAAAAACTGAAGTAGGATAGGTTTCTTAAGCAGTTACGCTGATTTTCATTGAAGGATGTATCTGGCTTATACATCAAAAGCTTTAAGAATCTGAAAATTTTGATACAACTTTTGAAATTGGGGGGGGGGAATTTCCCCCATTGTCCCCTCTGGCTACGCGCCTGCTTGTGATACGAGGCTTACTATCGGCCGACTGCCGAGTGGTCCAACTAGCCTTGCGCATAACTGCTCGTTGACGCAATTGCTTTGAATAATTTCAACATGAATATTAAAACAGGAAGGTACAGTTTTTGCTCAAATGGATTAAGTAGCAAAGAGTGAGGTTCGGAAATGTTTTTGATTATGAAGAAAAAATTGAAGAAAAAGTCGAAAGGTTTTGGCTACAGAAATTTAGAGAAACAATATGAGGAGCATAGAAAATTGATTTTTAATAAAACTGTTTTTTTGCAAGTCAGCCTTAGTTGGAAGCAATTACATCATACTACGTTGGAAAACATTAAACTATTTGGGGTTAAACAAATAAAAATTAACCAAGACTATAAATAATTTGAGTAGTACATGGTAACATTAATAAATCATAAGCTTAGCATTACATGGGCTTGTCGGGTTGCTATTTTTGATAATTTTGTATTTGAATTTGAACTTATGAAATTGAAGTTCTTTTGTAATTGGGTCGATTGTTCTTCGGGTTTCTGGTCCCATATAAGCAAATAATATTAGTCCAAGACATGGTCTCTGATACGGAATACTGCACTCCTAAGAGAAGTTCACTGGCTAGAATTGTTATGAGCGTGAATATTTTCTATTAACAAAAAGTGTCAAGTGATGCTGGTAGGCTGTTGGATTTAAATTCTTGCATCAATTTGCCATGTCTAATTTGCAGACATTATTTTAGGTTTAACTGACGCAGATCCCCTGCGACAGAAGTGTTGTTATCTAAAATCCTGAATGATACTTCGAAGAATTTTATTGCGAATAATGTTCAATTGCGTAAGCTGTGATTGAGTAGCTGCTCCCCAAGATGTGACTGCATAATAGAGATGAGTAAAATCTGAAGTAAATAGCTCTTACTAGTGATAAAGCCAAATAGTGTTTGAGCTTAGCAAGAATTACACAATCTTTTGAAATCTGGGTTTTGATTTCAGCGATGTGTGGTTACCAATTTAACTTTATCATCTAACATAACTACAAGATATTTTATGCTGTTTACTTGTGATGTCTGATGATTAGTTATAATTTTCAAGTCATTGTTGAATATAGAATTTTGTTGAGTTGTTAGTTTGTTGTATTTCAAAAATAACTTGTACCTGAGTGAGTTAACCACTTCAGTATGTGTCGGGTACCTTTTGGCGACTACTGTTTGGCGCCGAACTGTTTTGGCGCTGGGATTTTGGCGTCTTTGGCGCCAGTGCAGAGACTGACAAGTGTGTGTAATGAAAATAGGATCAAAAGTTCGGCCAAGAAAAACATGGATAAACGTTAATTTATATCGTAATTGCAAGCTAGACTTCGCAAATATTCAAGTGGTGCCCGTGAGTAAAAATGATTCGCGATGTTTGAAATGCGTTCAGTCCTAATGTATTTAAGGACTTTTTCGTTTGGAGCTTTCCCAGGAATCAACTGCTCACAGTAAGCATCACGCCCTCTGTGTATTTTCCTAATACCATCAGTGAACTTCCAGGTAACTGGATGGTTACTTCCCAATTCAGCATACACTTTTCTGTGTGCTGCCTCGGCATGACTATTGGTTCTATCCAAAATTTCGCCTGTATTGATTTCCACATTGTTGTTTTTAGTGTAAATTCGCACTTTACATTTGTTTTTTAGTTCGCATCTCCGAAACAGGAACAATACGTAACGTTAGCAGCATTATCAAAAACGTATAGACATCTATTGCGGGAAAGCTTTGCTTTATCCCTCTTGCTAAGAAGATTTTCAGCCATTTGTTTTATTGGTTATAAGAAAAGCACTTCCCAAAGGCCTAAAATACAGACATACGCTCAATCTCATCTGAAGGCAAATACAAATGCACACTGTTGCTTTTTTCAGAAAACAATTACCTTCTTGAAAAACAGTCGCGCAAGATCAAAAATGCAGTTCTGGAGATAACGGCGTGTGCATAATAGTAATCAAGGAGATATGCGCTAGCGCCAAAACGACCCAACGCCAAAACGACCCAGCGCCAAATCGCAAGCGCCAAACAGTCGTCGCCAAAACGACGGCGCGAATAGTCCCATTCCGCTTAGTATTTCATCGTTAGCCATTTGGGCTAGCTGCACATCAAAAAATGGGCGGGGTCCATATCCTCTTCCTTGCACCGTGTGCATCACGGGTTCCGCAGTGAACGCTACACTCAGGGCTGGATTTAGCTGATGCGAAGGTTTAGGCTAGCTTAATCCAACTCGCAGCCCAGTCAAAGCTTTTTTACGGCCCAGTTTAATTTTTCGCTGTTGTTTAAGCAAAGATTGACAACCTGTCCTTATTTTGATAATCTTAAATCTGAAACTTTTGATGCAGCGGTCCTCTGTGCCACTTTATCACGTCTGTCCGGCGTACTGGGAGATTTCCTTGTGTCCACTGACACATTAGTGCAAAACGTATTTCTGGTCTTCTGATCTCTGCCCTTTTTCCATTGGAACTGAACTTGCCTATGACATTACACATATGGAGTGGTGCCACATGAGGCTTATTTTTTGTATTTCTTTTATTTTACGGATTTGCCTCAAAACTTATCACAAGTGTGATTAAATAACACAGGAGCATAAAAATGTTTCGTCATAGCGCATTACAGAGTAGGTGTCAATTGACAAACATGGTCAAGTGTCAACACTGAGATGAGAGCAAAACACTGAAATAGCGTCCCATCTTTAACTGCATTCACTCAATTAACCAGACAAGGTCAAAGTGTCAAAATAATTTATAGTAGTGTGATATTTTCTGGTATTCAGCAAATGTGGAATGTTTTCACATAAATTTATAAATTTGGGATTTACTGGAGGATAACTTAGCAGTGTTTTTTAACTTATGTTGGAAACACGTAAACCAATATGTGGATGTCAGTGTACTACACCCAGTGGTGTGTTTAAAGGGAGGCGAGCGAAGCACTTGCCTCGCCCCCCCCCTTTTTGGGACCCTCCACTTGAGATGTTACGCGCATAAATTTTCCTTAGATTTGGTGAAAAACTTCTTATCCATTCATATAATGTGCTACAAAGCAAATCATAAATAAGTACTCTACTTTCAAAGCCCCCCCTACAGAAACTGTAATGAACAGGTTGTTTGCTTTCAAAGGGGCCCCCAACAACAACTGCAATTGGAAGGTAATCTGTTTTCAAAGAGCCCCCAACAGCCACTGAAATGTCCAAATATCTTCGTTTAAAACTTCATTGAAGGGGTCCCTATAAAAAACTGTAGTGTGTAAGTACTGTGCTATCAAAGGAGCCCCCAACAGGAACTGTAATGTGTAAGCACCTTGCTTTCACAGGGGCCGCCAACAGCAGTTGTAATGTGCAAGTTCTATACTTTTAAAGAGGCTCCAAACAGCAATTGTAATGTGTAAGTACCTTGCTTTCAAACGGCCCCCCAACAGCAACTGTATTGTAAAATTCCTTGCTTTCAAAGATGCTGCCAACAGCAATTGTAATGTGTAAGTACTTTGCTTTCAAAGGGCCCCAACAGAGACTTTAATGTATATGTAACTTGCTTTCAAAGAGGTCCATACAGCAACTTTACTATAATGTTATTTTGTATTATTGCTGCTGTGCTGCAGAGATATTTAATAAGTAAGGCTACATTCATGCTTCTTATAAGGTACAGAAATGACATTTTTTGAAGTCACAGATTATTTGAAGCTTTACCAGTACGTGGTTGGCTTAAGGTAGACTTGCTAGATGATGTTAAAGTTTTTTTTGACAGCTCTTGGCCAGTATACCTTGAACCGTTTTTTCTTAGCACAGATTTAATCAAGTGTGTAGGCTACTTGCTAGAAATGTTTGCAATAAGGTTTATGAAGAATTACTTCCTACTTTTGCACATTTTTCAAACAACTAGTGTCAATGCAAGATGAGGGCAGCTTTGACTTATCTAGCCTCAAAGCTTTCCAAAACAAGTCTCAGGTAGAATGTTTTTATATGCTGTGCTCTCCTAAGTAAAAGGTTGAAATTTAAAACAAATTTAGTGTTTTAAATCTTGTTGGTTGTCGTTATGGTTTCATGGATTCCCATAAAGACATGAATGTGAACAAATTCAGGATACCAACTACCAAGCATTTTTTCGAAGGGGGAAGTGTGAAACTTTCAAAGGGGTAAACCTTGTAGCTTATTGATGTTGAATGCAGAGAAATGGGGCGCGAAAATAATGACGTGGGGACGATGCCAACTTGCTATTGCCTAATGTTTATGTGTTGTCAGCCTTGTCTTCTCAACCTTCACTGTTTTCAAAGTTGTGTATCACCCTTTTGCATTTTCTCCTTCTGCTATGTCAGCAGGTCTCTGGGAGGAAGACAGATGCCTTCACGTGGCCCTCCCTGTTGCGGCATTTCTCGAAATGCTAACTAAGTCTGTCAACTTCAGAGCAACCGCTGCTACCTGTACTGGATGTGTTCGGCATGGGATGGGTCATCAAACACCGTTCTCAGGGCACGGCAGCAGATATGCTGCCGAAGACCTACGACCCAACATACTCTAGCTGAACACTGAGGGGCTTACTGCAGACAAGATCTCTGTCATTGAGCAGCTAGCCATATAAGAACAAGGCTTTCATCAATCGTCCTGCAGGAGACCCACTGCACAACTGCAGATAAGCTAGTGATCCCCAACTTCTCACTAGCTGGGTCAATCCTGAGCAGGAATCACGGTCTTGCCACGTTTGTCCACGAGCGGTTGGAATGGTCACTGGTTGATCAGTATCCAGAACAATCAGAGACTGGGTGGTTGTGCGTAGACATCGCAGGATACAAGATCGTCAACGTCTACAAACCTGCACGCTCGTGACTTATTCCAACGACCATCCCGACGTTCCCACACCCTAGCTTGTAGGTTGGCGACTTCCATTGCCAGCACGTCAACTAGGGTTACAACACAACATCCCCGGATGGTGAGAGCCTGGACTCCTGGGCAACATCCAACAACCTTGGACTGTTGTACAACCCAAAGGAAACAGCCAGTTTCTT